>Ga0257115_1000917_pt1 | contig 22189 bp, 24 predicted proteins | sample SI112_100mmetaG_FD_194465 | JGI IMG/M metagenome (GOLD analysis project Ga0257115, IMG submission 194465) | Marine microbial communities from Saanich Inlet, British Columbia, Canada - SI112_100m | ecosystem: Environmental > Aquatic > Marine > Inlet | place: Canada: British Columbia | collected...
AGGCAAGATACATTCCAAAACAAATGCAAAAGAATATGGGAAATTGGAGAAAAGATGCAGACCCAATGGATATGCTTCAAGCATTTGTTTCAGCACTTGCAGGATATTATGATGAAGAGTTTTCAAATAAAGATGCCAGTTACGATAAAGCGATTAATCTAATTGCAAAAGTTCCAACAATTGTTGCAAGCTGGCAAAGAATTAGAAATGGATTAGAAATTGTAGACCCTGATTCATCATTAAGTCATGCAGCCAATTTTCTTTACATGATGTCAGGAGAAAAACCAGACCCAGCAGTAGAGAAAATTTTTGATACATGTTTAATTCTTCATGCAGATCATACATTTAATGCATCTACATTTACTGCAAGACAAGTTGCATCAACTAGAGCACACATGTATTCAGCATCAAGTGCAGCAATAGGAGCATTAAGTGGAGAGTTACACGGAGGAGCAAATACAGAAGTAATGAAAATGCTTTTAGAGATTAAAGAAATTGATAAAGTTCAACCATGGATTAAAGAGCAAATGAGTCAAGGTGAAAGAATTATGGGAATGGGTCATGCAGTTTACAGAACATATGATCCTAGAGCACAAGTTTTAAAAGAATTATCAAGAAAACTTGCAGAAAAAACTAAAGAACCATGGTTTGATATGACAGAAAAAATTGAAACGTCTACTATTTCTGAAATGAAAATCCAAAAAGATAAGGACATTTATCCGAATGTGGATTTGTATAGTGCATCAATTTACTATATGTTAAAAATTCCAGTAGATCTTAATACACCAATCTTTGCAATATCAAGAGTTGTAGGATGGGCAGCCCACATCATTGAAGAGAAATTTGCAGAAGCTGCACCAAAACCAGCATTATACAGACCAAAAGCAACCTATGTAGGGAAATATTGTGGTCCTGATGGTTGTGAGTATAAAACCCTAGACTTACGAAAATAATTTTTAATTTCTAGTACTAAGCCAATCTTTTGCTTTAGAATTGACATCGTGCTTGTATAACACTTCAAAGACCATATCATAAAATGTAATACCTTTTTTCTGAGCCTGATCATCAAGCCATTTAATTCCGTCTGCTAATTCAGGATCATACTCTGAAAATTCTACTAATTCATCCACCATTTTAGAAAAGAATGCATGTGATTCAAGCATACGTACATCTTTTAATCTATGATCATAAACGAAGTATTCAAAAGATATAGACAAAATAGTCACTTTTTCGTTGTTAAAAATTCAGAATTGAGCTAATAAATGACTGTTTTTTGTTTTAGGCCAACTTGTTGTTATAATCAGAAATACAGAATAAAAGGTGAATGAAAAATGATCACAAAAATTACGCTATTTATAATAGTAGGGATTGGAGTAATTGTTTTTAGCGTTTTTAGTTTTCAAGAAAAAGAAGACACACGAGGACCAGTGTTAGGAGAAGCATCAATAATGGAAGTAATGTTGGCATTTATTGAAACAGTATCATTTGAAGAAAATGAAAACAAAATATTACTTAGAGACATCACAGTAGAGGAACAAGAAATTCTTGAGGCATTAAAACTTCCAAATCTTGAAAGAAATGAAAAAATGATTGAATACGGAATAAGAATCAGTACACAGTATAATCAAGCAAGTTTAGATTATTCATCAGGGGACATCAGGGACAATGAATATTATACAAAATTGTATAATTTACGGGATTATTATATGGCATACATGACATTTACGGATTCATATATTGGGGAGGGAGATGTGTTGATACAAAAAAAATCAATGATACAAGAATTAATAAAAATTGAAGAGCAAATTAATATTTTAAAATTTTCTGAAAATATCTACGATGATGGAAAATCATTAGAATTTGACAAATACAAAGAATTGCTTCCTTCAATGTTTTCACCATGACTTTTTTTAAAAACAATAACAAAAATACATCATACCATCCATTCATAGAATTTATAATCATTACAATTTCATTAATTGTAATACTAGTACCACTTAGTCCAAAACAAAAGATAATTTTCTTATCAGCATATGGTCAAAGAATTATAGAACAACAAGAAAGTAGACGAGATGAATTTCTACAAATCATTCAAAAACCATTTTCTTTAGAATTTCTTTATGAAAAAATAAAACCAAAATCATTCACAACATTAAAGAGGTCACAAGTAAATGACATGTTAACAATCACTCAAAGTCCAGAAACAATAAGATAATAATTTACAAAAAACTAACGTCGCTCTTCTAGTTTAACGGTCCATTTTTTGGCACCAAATCTAGGAGTTTCTAATTCCAAATGTCCAATTGTTTTTTCTCCTTTGAGTACCTTGGCATAATCGGATTTTCTTCGTCGGAGTATTCTTGCTTCTTCTTTATAGCCACCCTCAATGATTTTTACATTCAGTCGTTTTCCAGCCCTTAAAATTAATTTTCTAACAGGAAGAGATTCATCTGAAAGTAAGAATAATTCAAAGTCACCAAAACTAGGAGTGGAAAGTATGGAACCAGTTAATTTGACTTTGAGTTTTAATCCAGTAGAGTCTGCTTGCTCATTAATCCAGGATACGACTTCATCACCATATCCTTTTTCTACTCCAAAAACATATTCTTTCATACATTTTTAGAATAATTTTCTATTAATATGATTTTCAATTAATAAAAAAAGAGAATTATTTTCAGACACTTACTTGACGCTAATTTTGTATGAGTATACCAGATTGGTACAGAAATAGAACGGGTTTTTCCGTCGTAGGTATAATATTTACAAAATATGTATTGATATGTACAAAATATCAATTAACTTAGGAGTTTGTATTGGAAATAAAATTACAAATTCGACATCATATTGGCAAGTGTTAAATCATTATGGAGTTACAAGAGAAGATTTAAAAAAATTAGACTTGTCTTATGAGGAATTATACAAAGTGTATAAAACAATCCAGCAACATGAACAAGTTCGAGATTTCCTTAAAAATCTAAAGGAAAAAATCACATTATCAAAGAAATAAGAACATCATAAAGAACCACTATGGATTTTTTAGATTTAACACAGCGTGGATATTTTGTACATACAACATCTTTTAGATTAATTAGAGTAATGATTAATGTCATCAATAACTCTTGATGGGATGTCGCGTCCCTTGCGATTCCCCCTCAAGGGGGTTTAAAAGGACTACAAGAATAACAGATAACGAAATTCTCAAAAAAGTGTTTGTAAATTAAAACAAACCAATGGATATATCATATTTTTGGAAATAAATGCATGGTAAAAATTACATGTAGCAAATATGGATTTGATTGTGATTTTGAAGTCGCAGGAAACGATTCAAAAATTATTGAAGAATATCAAATGCATTCAACAAATGAACACGGAATAGAACAAAGTGAAGAAGTATTAGAGCAATTAGTTTTAAGAATGAACTAAAATTGCAACAGTGCTTAAGACCATTAACGATAAGTTAGTTGGTGACAGATCTATTGCAACTTATAATTCCAATACACATCAAATTCATAAAAGAAATACTTGTTCAATATCATTGACAATGCTCTGTATCGGATTACAGCGATCATATGAGATATTCAATAAATTTTGAATTTTTTTGTAAAATTTTGAAAAATATCTAAAAACTGAAATTCTAAAAATCAAATTATTATTTCAAATAAAGAATATTCAAATTTTAAAAATTATGAATGTATTAACGAAGATTAGATTTATTTACCTTAGACATTGCCTGAAATTAATTATGGCAGGTATAGATAATGCTGGAATTGCAGTAGCAATTGGAATTCTAGTAATATTCTTAGGAGTTGCAGCCTCATTAAGCGCAGTCCAAGAAGCCGGTCCATCATATTCAGCTCCAGTAGTTACAGAAACTACTGAACCAATAGCTGAAGATAAAACTCCAACAAAACCAATGAAAGCTGGTTGGGATAGATTAACTTCTGATGTTGATCCTGGAATGGGTCATGAAGGACATCAACTAGCAATCATTTTGGCACCAAGTGACAAAGTATATTCAGGTACACTCAAGTATGATGCATCTGAAAGAATTCAACTTGTTACATTACACGGTCCATTAGCAGACGGAGAAGATGTAGGACAAGCAATTTGGACTCCTGATGGAAAAACAAAGTTCGCATTAACTTTTGTTGATCCAAACAGTAGCGGAGGTAAATGGCAATTCGCAGGTAATGCTTTAGCAGTACATACAATGAATACCGAACCATTCATAGTTGATTACAAAGTAGACTTTGAAGAAACACCAATGTCAGACACTGTAGTAACTGGAACAGTTAACACAGTACAAGATCCTGGCGTAGGTCATGAAGGACATCAACTTGCAGTGCTTTTAGCACCATCAAGTGATGTATATTCAGGAATTCTTTCATACTCTGCTTCTGAAGATATTCAACTAGTTACACTCAGAGGACCAGTCGGAGCTCATGAAAAACCAGCAATGACATGGACCCCAGATGGTGAAACTATCTTTGAATTAACATTTGTTGATCCAAAGAATGCAATGGGTTCTTGGGAATTCTCAGGTAATGCTTTAGCTGTTCACACAATGAACACAAATCAAGCAACCATCAGTTATTCTGTAAGTGCAACAGTCACTCCAGGACAAACAATGGAAGTTGAAGATACTCATGAAGAAGAAACCATGATGGAAGAAACAGCAGCACCACAAACACATACTGTCGATGTTCCGGCAGGAACTTCAGTTCCAGGATGTGAAGAAACAAACTCATGTTGGTCACCAGCAGACATTACAATCAATGTTGGAGATACAGTAGAGTGGGACAACGTAGACACAGCAGCACATACTGTAACTAGTGGTAGTCCAGCTGATGGTCCATCAGGTATATTTGACAGCAGTCTACTAATGGCAGATGCAACATATGCATTTACATTTGAAGATGCTGGAGAATATGACTACTTTTGCATGGTTCATCCATGGATGGTAGGCAGCGTTTCAGTGAACTAGCCAAAAAAATCCTTTTTTATTATTTTATTTGATTTTTACGGATAGTTTGGTTATACGTAACACCAAATCTATGAGTTTCATCACGTACATGTTGTAAGATTTTCAATGATGGTTTTAATTTTGAAATGATTATAGAGTTTTTACTTTTTGGTACATAGATTTCCTCATTTTCTTTTGCCAAAGAAATACAAGGTAATTTCAATCCAAGGGATTGCAAAGAATTCATTGCAGAACTTAGTTGTCCTTTACCGCCATCAATTACTATCAAATCAGGTAATTCAGATTTTTCTTCTAATAATCTATAGTATCTTCTTTTAATAATTTCACCAATCATTGCAAAATCATCTCGCCCTGTAACTGTTTTAATTCTGAATTTACGATAGCCTGGTTTATCAGGTACACCTGAAACAAATCTTGCCATAGACCCCACTGCAAAATCCTCACCATGATTTGAGATATCAAAGCATTCAATGACATTAGGCAATGTTGGAAGATGAAGTATATCTCGTAATTCAATTAATCCAGGATCACCACCTTTTGTATGAATCAATTTTATATTTTTTAAAATTAAGTTAACAATATCCCGTCTCTTTCCTTTATTTGGAACAAGTATTTTGACAGAATACCCAGCTTGCTCAGATAATAGCGATTGGAGTAATTTTTCATTTTCGGGAAGTTCACTTACAAGAATGAATTTTGGGATTTTGTGTGTAGAATAATATTGATAAAGAAAGTTTGAAAAAGAATTATCCCCAACTAGATCAAAAAAGAATTTATCACTATCTCGAATTACACCATTAATCATTCTAAAATTCATCACTATGGCAGAATGCTCTTGAATACTAATTCCAAAATATTCCTCATCAGAATTTTCAATGTATTCCATTTTTTGCTTTGTTTGAAGACTACCAAGCCTAATCAAAGTATCACGAATGTCTTTTGCACGTTCAAATTGTTGTAATTTTGCTGCTTGATGCATTTCTTCTTTTAATTTTTTTGTAAAAATCTGAGTCTCATTTTTACCCTTTAGAACATCCTCTAGTGCAGAAACGTGTTTTTCGTATCGTTCTTGTGCATCTTTGAACTCACATGGTCCTTCACAATTTCCCAAATGATATTCCAGACAAATCTTTTTTGGCAAAGTTTTACAAATTCTAATTTGAAATGCTTTTCGTAATGCACCAATGGTTAGTAATTTTGAGCTGCCCTGAGTAAACGGTCCAAAAGTTTTCCCCTTTCCTAAAAATTTTCCATCTCTAGTTCGTCTCGATACTAGTAATCTAGGATATTTTTCATTTGAAATTCGAAGATATGTGTATCGCTGTTGATCTTTTAATTCAATATTAAACCTTGGCCGATGTTTTTTTATCATATTTGATTCTAAAAGAAAAGCTTCACTTTCATTATCAGTTAAAACAAATTCAATGTCTGAAATATTTTCTACTAGTTTTTGTGTTTTGTAGTTTTGGTTTTTGAGAAAATAAGACTTTACACGTTTTTTTAGATTCTTTGCTTTGCCAATATAGATTATTTTCCCATCAGAATCTCGCATCAAATAAATTCCAGGATCAATTGGAATGACAAGAGTAGAAATATCAAAAGTCATTTTTTTAATAATTTTTTCAAATATTTTCCAGTATAACTTCCAGGAGATTTTGAAACATCAAGTGGAGTTCCAACTGAAACAATTTTCCCTCCTTCAGCACCACCTTCTGGTCCAAGATCAATTAACCAATCAGAATTTTTAATCACATCCATGTTATGTTCGATTACTACTACAGTATTTCCCATGTTTACTAGTCGATTAAGCACATCTAGTAATTTTTGAACATCTGCAAAATGCAGGCCAGTTGTTGGCTCATCTAAAATGTACAAGGTCTTTCCAGTACCTCGTTTTGATAATTCTGAGGATAATTTTACACGCTGGGCCTCTCCTCCAGATAAGGTAGTAGATGATTGACCTAGTTTGATGTAACCCAACCCAACATCATAAACTGTCTGTAATTTTCTTTGAATAGATGGAACGTTCTCAAAGAAATTTAATGCCTCAAAAACTGTCATATCTAAAACATCTGAAATATTTTTTCCCTTGTATAATACTGATAATGTTTCAGAGTTGTATCTTTTTCCCTTACATTCATCGCACTTTACATAAACATCAGATAAAAATTGCATTTCTATTTGTTTTACACCATCACCATCACATGCAAAACATCGACCAGTAGGAACATTAAATGAGAATTGTCCTGGAGCATATCCACGCTCTTTTGATAATGCGGTGTTTGAATATAATTCTCGAATAGGGGTAAATGCACCAATGTATGTTGCAGGATTTGAGCGAGGAGTTCTACCAATTGGAGATTGATCAATTGCTATAACTTTATCAATATTTTCTAGACCAGTAATTTCTTTATGATTTCCTGCTCTAACATGAGATTTGGAGAAATGATTCTCCAAAGTTTTAAGTAAAATATCATTAATCAAAGTAGATTTCCCAGAACCAGATACACCAGTTATAGATACAAAAAGACCTAAAGGAATTTCAACATCAATTTGTTTTAAATTATTTTCAGATGCTTTTTTTATTATCAATGAACCAGAACGATTTCTAATTTTATCATTTAATACAATCAAAGAATTATTTTTTAGATATTTTCCAGTTACTGATTTTGAGCCATTAAGAATTTTATCAACTGTTCCCTCAAAGACCACATTTCCACCATGAATTCCAGCACCAGGACCTAAATCTACTATCCAGTCTGAATTTCGTATAACTTCTTCGTCATGCTCCACTACAATGACTGTATTTCCTAGATTTCGTAGCTTGTTTAGCGTTTTAATGAGTCGAGAATTATCACGTTGATGTAATCCAATGGTAGGTTCATCAAGTACATACAAAACGCCTGTAAGATTAGAACCAATCTGAGTAGCTAGTCTAATTCGTTGAGACTCTCCACCAGATAAAGTGGAACTGAGACGATTTAGTGTAAGATAATCCAACCCAACATTCATCAAAAACTCTAATCGTTCTTTAATTTCTTTTAAAACATCTCGTGCAATGTGTTGTTCATTTTCAGTTAATTTCAAAGTAGAAAAAAAGTCATAACAGTTATTGATTGGCAAGTCACAGACATCCATAATTCCCTTATCATTAATTGTCACACCAAGGGATTCTGGTTTTAGTTTTTTACCATCACAAACATTGCAAGGAGTGTCTTGCATAAACTGCTTTAACCATTCACGTTTTGATTCGGATTCAGTTTCCATAAAAACACGATGTAAATTTCCCAGTACTCCCTCAAATGCATTAGTGTAATTCCAAGAAGAGTCACCAGATTTTGAACGATAGTTAAAATCAATCAAATCATCAGTTCCATGTAAAATAATTTTAAGATGTTTTGATTTTATTTCATTAATAGGAGTCATTAAATCAAAACCAAATTTCTTTCCAACTGCCCTTAATGCTTGTCGTCTAAATGATGAAAATCGTCCACTCCAAGGAATAATTGCACCATCCAAAATAGATTTAGTTTTATCAGGAATTACTAAATCTGCATCAAATTCCATTTTAACACCTAATCCATTACATGCTTTACACAAACCAAATGGAGAATTAAATGAAAAAGTTCTGGGTTCTAGTTCACCAATAGTTAATCCACAATGAGGACATGCATTATTTTGAGAAAATATTTTTTCAGATTTATCGGATGAAATCATTACATCCCCTTTTGAGGCATTTATTGCAGTTTGAACTGCTTCAAAAATTCTAGAGTGTTCAGATTTGTTTGTAGTTATTCTATCAACTACAATTTCGATATTATGCCATTTTTGCCTATCAAGAGGAGGAATTTCCTCATCTAGGCTCAAAATCTCACCATTTAGGCGTATTCTAGAATATCCATCTTTTTTGATTTGCTCAAATAATTTCTCATACGTTCCTTTTTTTCGTTGAATTAGAGGAGATAAAATTAGGATTTTTTTGCCCAAAAAATCTTTGAGGATAGAATCACAAATTCGCTCAATTGATTGAGTAGATATTTTTCTTTTACAATTGGTACAGTGAGGAATGCCAATTCGAGCATAAAGTAATCGCATGTAATCATAAATTTCAGTAGTAGTTCCAACGGTAGAACGTGGATTCTTACTAGTAGTTTTTTGCTGAATAGCAATTGCGGGGGACAAACCATCAATAGAATCAACATCAGGTTTATCCATCATTTCTAAAAATTGTCGAGCATATGCAGATAATGATTCAACATATCGTCTTTGTCCTTCAGCATAAATTGTATCAAAAGCTAAAGTGGACTTTCCAGAACCAGACAACCCACTAATCACAACTAGTTTATTTTTTGGAATATCAACATCAATATTTTTTAAATTATGATGACGTGCACCACGAATTTTTAATTTATTTTCTGCCATCTCTGAATTCAATCTCCTTTTCTAGTCTTTTTATTCTATCTCTACATTCAATTGCTCGCTCAAAATCCAAATCTTCTGAAAATATTTTCATTTGTGCTTCTAAATCAATTACATCAGTTCTAAGATCATGTATTGATTTTAGTTTTGATTCATCTAGTGCTGTAACTTGTTCTGGGAGAGATTTGATAATTGATTGAGGAATAATGTTATTTTCTTTGTTATACTGCATTTGTTTTTCTCTACGACGTTGTGTTTCATCTATTGTATTTTTGATAGATTTTGTATGATTATCAGCATACATGATCACAGTTCCATTAACATTTCTTGCAGCTCGTCCACATGTTTGAATTAAACTTGTAAAATTTCTCAAAAAACCTTCTTTATCAGCATCCAGTATGGCTACCAAGGAAACCTCGGGAATATCCAACCCCTCTCTCAATAGATTTATCCCTACTAGAACATCAAATTCCCCCATCCTCAACTGTCGAATAATCTCAGTTCTCTGTAATCCTTCAATTTCAGAGTGCATGTATCTAACTCTGACTTGTTTTTTTGAGAGGTATTCAGCCAAATCTTCAGCCATTCTCTTAGTTAGAGTAGTAACTAAAACACGCTCAGAATTATCTACTCTTTTGTTAATTTCTAAAATCAAATTATCTAGTTGGTTTTTTGTAGGCCTAACCTCAATTTGTGGGTCAAGTAGCCCAGTAGGCCTTACTAGTTGTTCTGCAATTTTTGCTGAAACTTTTTTTTCATAATCTGCAGGTGTTGCTGAAACAAAAATTGTATTTTTGATATAATCTTCGAATTCTTCAAATTTTAATGGTCTATTGTCATATGCACTAGGCAGTCTGAATCCATAAGTTACTAGTTTGTCTTTTCTTGAATAATCACCTTTGTACATTCCATGAAGCTGAGGTAGGGTTACATGAGATTCATCAATTACTAGCAAATAATCATCACCAAAAAAATCCATCAAACAAAATGCTTTTTCACCTGCTTTTCTCCCATCAAAATGTCTAGAATAATTTTCAATTCCAGAACAATAACCCAATTCTTCAATCATTTCTAAATCATACTTTGTTCTCATCTCTAGTCTTTGTTTTTCTAATTCATTTAATTCAGGTAAGCGATTTACCAATTCATTTCTAATTGAGGTGATTGCTTTTTTTCTAACATCTTTTGCAATGAGATAATGTTTTGCAGGATAAATTTTCATTTGTGAGACTTTTTTCTTTTCTTTTAATGATACATGATCAAGTAATGCGATTTTTTCAACCTCGTCTCCAAACAAAGAAATTCTAACTATATCTTCTGAATATGCTGGAGTGATATCAATTGTGTCACCTTTAACTCTAAAATTTCCAGGAGCTACTTCAGTATCATTTCGTTCATATCGTGCATCAACTAGTTTTCGAATAATTTCTGACCGATTAATCTCATCACCAGCATTTACAGTGATTGCCAAATCCTCCCAATCTTGAGGATTACCAAGTGAGTAAATACATGAAACAGTTGATACAATAATTGTAGGCTCACCTGAGAGCAGCATTGCAGTAGCCTCTAATCGTAATTTTTCAATTTTTTCATTGATTTGAGTGTCTTTTTCAATATAGGTATCAGTTTGAGGAAGATAACTTTCAGGTTGATAATAATCATAATACGATACAAAATATCCCACATTGTTTTTTGGAAAGAATTGTTTTAATTCTGAATACAGTTGTGCTGCAAGTGTTTTGTTATGAGAAATAACCAGAGTGTTTTTTCCAGTTCTAGCAATTACATTTGCAACAGAAAAAGTCTTACCACTTCCGGTAACTCCAAGTAATGTTTGAACTGAGCCTTTCTTTACGCCTTTAACTAGATCATCAATTGCTTGAGGTTGATCACCTGTGGGGGAATAATCAGATACTAGTTTGAATTCAGTGATTTGCTCCAACATACAGAATTTCTAAAAACTGAATTTAAAGCAATGGTGATATTAGAATAAATCACCATACAGGTTCATCAATCATACTAAGACCATCAGGAGTAATTTCAAATCCCATAATCTTCAAGGTCTCCTTTGCAGTTGATGAATTTTTATCTAGAATTTTTTGTGCCAGTATCTTTCTGGATTCAGAATTTAGATTTTGGCCAATCTTGTATTTTCCTCTAATTGATTCTGAAACAACTTTGATTACTGCAACCTCATCTAAAACTAAGTCAGTATTTTTTAGAGGCTCATAGTTACCTTCTGGCTGATATTTTTTCATCAAACTATTCAAAGCTAAAGTTTTTTCAGCATTATCAGTTACAAAAAATGCATTTCCTTTAATCACCACACTAATGTATAGAGTATCTGCTTGTGATGCATCAGTTGGATGTGAAAAGTAGGAGGGTAAAAATTCCAACTCCCTATCAACTTCAAAGCCTACTTTGGAATTATTTAAAATATTATCTAGTTTTTCACCTTTTCGATAAGAGTGCATATAGATTGCATCATTTACAAAAGCAAAATTCATAGGAATAATTTGAGGGAATCCATCCTCATCAATACTTGCAACTCTTCCAACATGTTCTTGTTCTAAAAATTCTCTAATTTTGTCATTTGATTTTATTTCTAGTCGTCCTAATAATTTCAAATCAGTAGAGAGTAGTAAAGTTGATCTAATAAACTAAATGTAACAGTGTTGGAAAATAATTATGCGAGATCCATACCTTGATGACTTGAAAAATGATTTTGATGGATATTCCAATCAACTAAAAAAATTACAAAAAAAACTCTTAAAGACAAAATCTACAGAAGCACAATCAAAAATAATCAAACAAATTGATTCAATAGCAAACAAGATGGAAAATAATCAAAGACAGTCAGTCAAGGTTACAAAATCAAGAATCAAAGAGCTAAAATCAAAGAAATAGCCTATTCTTCTTCATCTAGTTCTTTTGCCATTGCTTTGATTTCAAGTATTCTGCATGAAAGATGTGAGCATTCATTTTTTAATTCAGCACTCATAGTGAGTAATTGTAAAATTAATCAAAAACCAATTACATTCAAAAATTTGACTTTATTCATCCAAACTTTTCATAAATGAAAATTGCTAAATTTAGGAATAAATCCATGGTACTCATGGACCCAAGAGAGGAGGAATTTAGTGAGGCCACAAAGATAGTCTTAGATTTACTAGAAGAATGGGGTTCTGAGTCAAGATTCATCTGGTTTAGAGAAGTGCATAGAATTACTGATATCGATAAAGGATTACTACGAAATGTCCTCAATGAATTAAAAAAATCAAAAGAAGTCAAAGAGATGAAAGGGACAAATAACAGAATATTTTTCTGTCTCAAAAGATATTACATAAAATGTAGAGATATCGAATACAGATTCAAAGGTAAAGTGATAATGCTTAGAGATGGAAGTAAAACAAAAATCATTCAAGGAGAAACAAAAGGCAAAGAGCGTTCAAGAAAAAGATTAGAAAAACAAAAAAAGAAACGTAAAGCAAAATTATCTACAAAAATTAAAACAAAAACAAGTAGACATTAAATTATTAAGAATTATCAGTTATTCTTCGAGCATAATTTGCTTCTGCACGTTTGAGTTTAGATGATTCTGCAACATCTTCAGTCATATCATACAATTGATGTAATTCAAGATTTGATGTTAATTCATCTTCTTTTTGATCTTCTAAATCCAATTCAATATTTGCCAAAATCTCTACATTTTCTTCTAAAATATCAAGGCATTTTTTTACAGATTCGGGAAGATCATCATCCATGAAAGTTGTAGAAAATAGTGATGTAAATGATTTACTAATTTAGAATTAATTATTTTCTTTTTTGGCTATTTCTCTGAGTTTTGGCATCACATGAGTTGCAAATTTATCAATAGAGCCAAAGTAGTTCTTACCCCAGAATCTAATCACAAAGTGGTTAACACCAGCTTTCATGAATTCCTCAAATACTGGAATAATATCTTCAGGAGTACCAAGTGCAATTGAAGAACGAGCAACATCATCAGGCATCTGAGTTGCAGCTTCTCTCATCTTTACAATCCAAGATTGATCAGACATTGAATATTCTGTAAAGTATTTGACAAAATCAAATCCTTCAATTTCTTTTAATTTGTGAACTCTCAAGATTTCAGGTTTGAACAAACTAACTTTTACTGCTTCTTTCATTTTTGCCCAAGATTGTTCTGCATCTTCACTAAAGTAAACATCAATATCAAGTGCAAATTGGAAGTTATCTTTTTCTTCTTGTGTTCTATTATTTTCATTCATCGATTTTTCAATTTGTGCTTTATGATCTGCAAAGAGTACCGGAGTGTAACCAATCGGTAACCAACCATCGCCTAATTTTCCAGTCATTGCAAGTGTTCTTTTTCCACCTGCTGCCATGTATGTTGGTGGACGTGGTTTTCTAATTGGTGGTGCTTGTAAACATGCACCTTCTAATTTGTAATATTTACCATCATAACTAACAATGTTATCAGGAGTTGATTCGTATAATTTATGAATAACTTGAATTTGTTCTTCCCATTTTGAAACTGGTTTTTCAAATGGAATACAGAATTCTTTTAGATTTTGTGCTTCACCTGCACCAATTCCCAAAATTGCTCTTCCTTTAGAAACTCGATCAAGGGAAATTGCAGCTAGTGCGATATTTGATGGGTGTCGTCTTATGGCATCAGTAACACAAGTACCAAGTTCAACATTCTGTGTGACTGCAGCAATTGCAGATAACATAACCCAAGGGTCAAGTACAATTGCATTTTTCCATTGTGGGACATTGGTGTGATCCATATAGAAAATAGAATCATACCCTGTTTTATCAGCCAAAATACATGCAGTTAAAATTTGATCTTCAGTGTAACCTGCTCTTGCAACATTTAATCCGTTTTGAATTCCGAATTTGAGTTTATTTTCTGCCAAGTACATTAAGTGAATATCATTAGCATAAAAGGTTTAGTCAAGCTGCCAATTTCGCAGTTTATCAATAAAATAGAAAAAAAGTAAAAAATTATTGAATTTTTTACAGATTACCTGATTTGATACCTTCAAGACATTTTACAACATCGTCTTTTGATATTGGTATTGGATTCGGATCCAAATGTCCTTTATCAGTCATTACGACGTCAGCAGCTTCTGAAACATCTGCTTTGAGTTCTAATTTATCAAAGCCTAGTTTTTCCATTGCTTCTTTGAATTGGTCATAGAAGATTGATTTGTTATGCTTGTGTGCAATTGTAGTACAAGAGGATAAAGAGTATCCATGAGGTACACCTTCATTTGAGAATACATAGGACAAAGCATGTCCAAGTGTAGTTGAACAATTACCAAATCCCATTCCAGATAACATTGAACCATATGGATAGTTCTCTGGTTTGTCATTCATAATTGCATCATAAAGAATCTCAAATGCTTGTTTACATAGAGTTCTAGTCAAGTCATTACCAAGTTTGCTGTCATAGCCCTCAGTAGCTTGTGCACATGCATCACATACAGAATTTTTTAAAACTTGTTCTGGAGTACCGTTCATAAAATATGAATCAACTACAGCCATGTCAGCTAAAAATCTGTCATCATGTAACAATTTCTTTTTGCCATCAAATTTTAGAACACAATAAGTAGTCATTTCAGCTCCAGTTCCAAAGGTTGTAGGAATTAAGATTTTTGATTTTTTCATCTCAGGTGCAGCATACTTTACTACATCCATTGAACTTCCTCCACCAAGTCCAATTAGACATGATGGGTCTTTGTCTTTGAATTGTGAAATCACTGTATTGACATCATCAATTGATGGTTCAGGTTTTACTTGGTCATACAACATGTAATCCTGAATTCCCATTTTTGCTAACCATTTATCAGACAATTCTGGTGGAACGGTTGTAACAACTAGGGCATTTTTTGGATATTCTGTTTCGCCAAGTGCATTTTCTCCAAAGTTGATAACTTTTGGAATGCGTATTGATTGCATGATTCAAGCCATCATTGATTATTATTATATCTTGCATTATGGAGAAACAGTATGATTATACAAAATTTTGATGACTTGGCAACAACTGACAAAAAAAGGGATTGCCTAGAAATTTTGGAATCAGGTCTTCAAGCTGCAGACCCAAAAAATATCATTTCAAATTTTGTAACACCTAAAGAAATCAAAAAAGGAAATGAAATATTCAATATTGAAAACTATTCCAATATCTATTCGGTGGCTTTTGGAAAAGCAGCTGATTCAATGACAAGAGCCCTTAATGCAATAATTCCAATCAAAAGTGGAATAATCGTAATTCCCAAAGGCACTAAAGCCAAAATAAAGGGAAAAAAATTTCAAATATTCAATCCTAGGCATCCAAAACCAGATCAAACCAGTGTAAAGGCTGCAAAAGAAGTAATGAAATTTGTTGAAAATAAAAAGAATGGAGAATTAATTATTTTCCTAGTTTCAGGAGGAGGTTCATCACTACTTGCAATGCCAGATGACATCACACTTGATGATAAAATTCATGTCACAAATTTACTATTAAAATCAGGAGTAACAATTCAAGAGGTAAATTGCGTTAGAAAACATCTATCAAAAATTAAAGGCGGTAAACTAGTTGAGAATATGAAATGTGATGGAATCAGTCTTGTAATGTCAGATGTGGAAGGAGATGATTTATCATCTATTGCATCAGGGACCACATACATGGATGATACAACATATGCTAATGCATTAGAGATTTTAAAAAAATACAAACTAAGATGGAAAATGCCTACCGAAGTTCTTAGGGTTTTAGAAAACGGAGCAGAAAATCAAACGTATTTAAAAAAATCAAAGATTCAAAATCACATCATTGCAAAAAATGATGACTGTTTAAAAAATATGCAAAAAGTAGCAGAAAAAAAAGGTTACAAAGTAATCAAAATACAAGTGTTTGGAGATATTAAAAAAGCAGTTACAACAATCCTTGAAAATATTTCAGAAAGTCAAAAGACATGTCTGATTTTTGGTGGAGAAACTACAGTTAAAGTTCTAGGGAAAGGAATGGGGGGAAGAAATCAAGAGATAGTTTTAAGAATTTTAAAAAATACTCAAAAATTTAAAAAAATCACCATTGCCTCAATGGGGACAGATGGTATAGACGGGAATTCAGTTTTTGCAGGAGCAATTACTGATAATATAAGAATAGATTTGGACACAATGAAAGATTTTCTTAAAAACAATGATTCAGGACGATTTTTTCAAAAACAAAAAGGCAACATTGTAACTAATTTTACTCACACAAATCTTATGGATATAGGCGTGATTTTAAGATAAAGTACTATTTTTCTAATAATCAGTACCGCAAGTAGAGCATTTGTTTTCTCCGTCAGAATAAGTACTATTCTTACAGGTATAACACCAGTTTCGAGACATGTATTGTACAATACCAACAGCTATATTGTTTCCTGTATGTTTTTTCTGAGAATACAAAATAAGAAGATAGAATTTTGGAAAATATCATCAGAATTACAAATCAGTCCATGATCTTTTAATAGAATAATGTGCTATATTACCCAGATAACAAAATGTTAGAAAAACAATTCAAACCAGATTTACTATACAATAGAATTGTGCATTTCTATATAGACAAAAAAGGGTATTCAAAACAAAAGGCAAATGAGATTGCCCAATCAGTTGTACAAAAAGAAGCTCAAAGAAGGATATGTAAAAATGAAAACTGTAAACATTTCTCTCATGATCATATAAGGAATGCAGAAACATGTCTTGTCACTAGTTGTCAATGTAATGAATTTACGAAGTAAAATTATCCAAAGTGTTTTCCACTAACGGTTGAGAATTAATTCCAATCTTTCTCAAGTGTTCTGCAAATTCATTTACAAAACCATGAATAGTGTATACTTTTTCTGCTCCAGATTTAATCACCATATCAACTAGCTCATTAAAATCACAATGATCACTCATTGGAATTGAATAATCAGTTCGCCTACCAAAAGAAAATTTTTTTGATTGCGCCCATCCACTAAATCCAATTGTTACAGCACCGTATTTTGATTTCATTTCTTGAACGAATTTATTTTTACTTGACATCATTGGTGCTACCATCATCCATGGTTTTTTTTCAAGTAAACCATTTTTTTCAGCCTCAGAATGACTAATCCCATTAGGTAAGGAAATACCAAATTTTTGATGAAGTGTATTCATTTCTTTTACAGAATCATGAAGGTATAGTGGACCCCAATGACCAAAAAGTTGAGTAATTGTTTGTGCCTTTCCTAATTGATAGCCCATTAAAATTACAGGGATTCCTTTACCATAAAGTTCTGAAACTAGTTCATTGACTTGTTTTTTTATCTCATCAATTTTAGGGAAAATAAATTCGGAAAGACCAAAGGTGCATTCAGTTATCAAAGTTTTACATTTTGGGATTTTTGCACCCAAAAGAAAGCCCCTATCGCGAGTACAAATATCCCCAGTATAGAAAATATCATCAAAAAGTAATCCCTTTGCACCAAGTATATGACCACTATCAATTAATGAAAAATTCTCAAGGGATTTAACATGATTCTCCATTTTAAATCCGCGAAGTTCAGCAATTTCATTAGTCTCAATTGAAGATAGTATAGTTCCCCCATTTTTGGATGGCAGGTGATCCATATGGGCATGTGAAACAAAATTAATTCCATCAAAATCAGATTTTTTGGGATCCAAACTTACTCGCGATGCACCATTATCACACAGGATTCCATTTTTTGTCATCCTGACTGAGAAAGTCAATGAAAATGAAAATAATTAGATTTGATATAAATTGCAGGTTTAGTTTAGTATTGACTAGTTGCTAAATCTAGGAATATTAATCTCAGGTCGCGGGAGCAACATGGAATCCATCTTAAAATCAATTAAAAATAAAAAAATTCCAATTAACCCAGCTGTAGTTATCTCAAACAAAAAAAATGCACGTGGTCTAAAAATTGCAGAAAAATTAGGAATTAATGTGGAAGTAGTTGAAAGTAAGGGATTCAAAGGAAGTAGGGCAGAGTATGATAAAAAAATCATCACCATACTAACAAAATATGGCGTTACACCAAGAAACGGACTAGTATGTCTAGCAGGATTTATGAGAATTATTAGCCCAGAATTTGTAAAAAAATACAAAAACAGAATTATCAATATTCATCCAGCACTACTACCATCTTTTCCAGGATTAGATTCACAAAAACAAGCAATAGAGCATGGTGCAAAATTTTCAGGATGTACAGTTCATTTTGTAGATGCTAAAATGGATTCAGGTCCAATAATAATTCAAGCAGTAGTCAAAATTAAAGAAAATGACACCACAGATTCATTAACAAAAAAAATTCTTAAAGAAGAACATAGAATTTATCCTGAAGCAGTTAATCTATTTGCAAGAAAAAAAATCAAAGTAACTAAAAGAAAAACAATAATCAGTTAGGAATCAGGACCACCAAAAAAATACAAAACTTTGAGTTCAACAGAATTACTATGAAAATAGTGTTCAACATCTTTTGCCACAAAAAATAATTTATCTTTTGAGACTTTGTAATCTTTATTTTTAATTTTTAAAAACCCATCACCAGAAATAATAAAATACACTTCATCGCTTGTATGAGGAACTTGAGTGTCTTCTTCTCCAGGTTGAAGAACCAAAACCCCAGCAGCTAAACTATCTCGATTAATAAAAGTATGAAAATAACTACTACTTTTTTTGATTTTTCCAAGATAGGTGGATAAATCAAAGTCTAGTTTCAATTTATTCAGCAGCTAAGTTGAATGTTTTTCTTACAGGATCAGCACTCATGAAAGAATGTCCTTTTGGATGAACTTTTTCATGTTCAGGACTTTGATGCATTTTGATAAATGTCTCTTTACTTTCATGTTCTACTAATATTCTATAACTGCCATCACCTGATTTGAGGAATTTTCTAGAGATAAATCCAGGAAAATCACACAAAACTTTGTTTGATTCTGAAAACCAAGCTTTGAAATCTTCTTCAACACCTTCTTTGAGCTGAATGTCTGCCATCATTACGAACATATCATGACTAGAAAAAATGCCACATAATTTCTTTTCTAAGATATTCAATAAAATTCCAAGAATTAAATATCTTCAAACCAAAATCACTCCATGACAGGTATCAAAATTGATGGAAAAATTATCGCCCAATCAGTCAAAGATAGGGTCAAAAAAGCAGTAGATGAGTTAAAATCTCAAGGCATCAACCCGTGTCTTGCAACAATACTTGTGGGAGATGATTCTGCATCAGCCACATATGTTAGAAATAAACACAAAGCTTGCGAAGAAGTAGGAATAATCACACGGGATCATAAACTAGATACAAACACAACTCAATTACAACTCAACGAAATCATAGAGAATCTAAACAAAGATGTAACAACTCATGGAATTTTAGTTCAATTACCATTACCTAAACAATTAGATGAATTTACTACAACATCAAGAATATCACCACTCAAAGATGTGGATGGATTAACACCACACAATGTCGGATTACTTGCAATGAAGAAAGCAGCACTAGTTGCATGTACACCATCAGGAATTATGGAGATGTTTGAATTCCATGAAATTAATCTAGAGGGGAAAAATATTGTATTAATTAATAGAAGTAATCTTGTCGGAAAACCACTCTATCAATTACTAGTAGAAAACAATGCAACTGTTACCACATGTCATTCTAAAACTAAAAATTTAACAGAACTATGTCAATCAGCTGACATAATAATTTCAGCAGTTGGAAATAGAGAAAAATTTACTTTAACATCAGATATGATTAAAGAGGGAGCAATAGTTATCGATGTTGCAATTTCAAGATATCAAGACAAGCTAACAGGCGATTCAGATTTTGAGGACATTATACAAAAAGCATCATTTGCAACACCGGTTCCGGGAGGAGTAGGTCCAATGACTGTTGCAATGCTATTAAAAAATACAATTACTGCAGCATCACTGAGTAGTCAAATTGGAAGATAGTGCAAATAAAACATCACTTAGAAATCGTCTCCTAGAGCAAAGAGACAACACATCACACGATTTGTTGGGAATATCTAGTGAAAAAATACAAAAAAAGTTGAGAAAGATTTTTGCATTTAAGAATGCTCAAAAAATTGGATTGTACTATCCAATTGGAAGTGAGGTGTTCACTCAAGATATCATCCAAGAATTACTTAGTCAGAGCAAAGAGGTGTTTTTACCCAAAGTGGTAGAAAAAAATATAGAATTTAGAAAAATTAAAGATTTTTCAAGCCTAGAAACAGGTAGTTTTGATATTTTAGAGCCTAAAGATGATTGTCCAGTAGATAATAATCTAGATGTTATTCTAGTTCCAACAGTAGGTATTTCTCAAACAGGAGTCAGACTAGGATACGGTCATGGGTTTTATGATAGATTTCTAGCAGAACACAAGACAGTTGCAATTTCTTTAGTGCTCGAAAAACAAATTATTAAAAATATTCCAAAATTACCACATGATGTAACAATGAATTGGATAGTTACAGAAGAAAGAGCAACAAAGATTTAGAGAAAAGATAATCCTTTTTTTCCAATATCAGTTCTAGAATATTTACTTGACCAAGATATTTTCTCAACTGCATCATACGCATTAGAAATTGCGGATTCTAAAGAATCACCTAATGCAGTAACACCCAATACACGTCCACCATTTGAAAATATTTTACCATCTAATTTCTTTGTACCAGCATGAAAAACAAATGCATTACCAGAAACAGTGTCAAATCCAGAAATTATTTCATCTTTAGGATATAATTCAGGATAACCTTTTGATGCCAACACAACACATACTGCAAATTTTTTATTCCAATTAATTGGCGGCATGGAAGATAACGTACCATCTGCACTTGCAACCAAATAATCATATAAATCAAAATCCATTCTCATTGTAATTGGTTGACATTCAGGATCACCCATACGGACATTATATTCTAAAACATATGGTTTCCCATCCCGAAGCATAATTCCTGCATACAAGAATCCTTTGAAGATAATTCCTTCATTTTTCATTGATTGAATTGTTTTTTCTATAACATCTTCTTGGATTTTTTTGGCTAGCGTATCATCAATTATTGGAGTAGGAGAATATGCACCCATTCCTCCAGTGTTAGGACCTTTATCATCATCAAAAATTCTCTTATGATCTTGGCTTGATGCCATAGGAATTGCAACCTCACCATCAGATATTGCAATAAAAGAAGCCTCAATTCCATCAATTCGCTCCTCAATGATTATTTTATTCCCAGCATCACCAAATGTTTTTTTGACTAGAATTGTTTCAATGGCAGATTTTGCCTCATCAATACTACTGCAAACAATAACGCCCTTTCCTGCAGCAAGGCCATCAGCCTTTACTACAACATTGTAATCAAGTGATTGAACATATTCGTGAGCTTTCTTTGCATCATCAAATATTTCAAATCGGGCAGAAGGAATGTCATTTCGTTTCATGAAATTTTTTGCCCAAATCTTACTTGATTCAAGCTGTGCTGCCATTTTTGATGGTCCAAAGACCTTGAGATTTTTTTGATTAAATGTGTCAACTATTCCCGCAGCTAGAGGTACTTCAGGTCCAACTACAGTAAAACAATTATTTTTTTGAGCAAAATCAGCCAAGCCATCAATATCATCAACATCTATGGAGACATTATTTTCAGTTCCACCATTTCCAGGTGCAGTAAAAACAGTTTCAACTTTACTGCTTTGAGATAATTTCCAAGATAATGCATGTTCTCTGCCACCAGAACCAATTACCAAAATATTTACCA
>Ga0257115_1000945_pt1 | contig 21805 bp, 39 predicted proteins | sample SI112_100mmetaG_FD_194465 | JGI IMG/M metagenome (GOLD analysis project Ga0257115, IMG submission 194465) | Marine microbial communities from Saanich Inlet, British Columbia, Canada - SI112_100m | ecosystem: Environmental > Aquatic > Marine > Inlet | place: Canada: British Columbia | collected...
TACCACAGCTTTGATAATTTGATTAATATCATATTGATAGTGAGCCCATATAATGGCTTTACCTTCAACATCTTCAAGCACATCCATAAGTTCACTTATTCTATTATTTTCAATAGGTTGAGTTCCACCATTATCATCAGTAAAATGACCACAAGTAATTTGATGTAATCTCATTAATTGAGTTAATGCGTTTACAGTTGTACTTTGCTTACCATTAAGAATAGCTAATGCTTGTTTTTTCATTTGATCATAAAGTTTACGTTGATCTGGTGACAAAGTAATTTGACGTTTAATAAATATTTTATCAGGTAAATCTAGGCAATCTTCTTTTAATACACGATAAGAAAAATCTTTAATTTTATCAGATAATTCACCCAAATTTTTAAAACCATTAACAACCTGTATTTGTCTACCATGCATGTGTAATGTTTTCATTTCTGCGTATCTATTTCTAAATGCATAATATGAAGAAAAGTCCAAGGACCACGGACTTAAAAAATAACATTGAGAGTATAAATCTAATGGATTTTTTGTGACCGGAGAACCCGTCATTATTCTTCTATATTTAGCTTCTTCAGCTAATGCTAAAATGTTTTTAGTTCTTTTTGCAGAAGGTGTTTTAATAGTAGTAGACTCATCAATAGCCATTAAAGTATCATGACAAGATAAGAATTTCTTGGCAAAATCAACACCTTTAGTTGTACTAAAAGCTTCAACATTCATAATAAGAATGTGTAAAGATTCTTCTATTTCATATAATGTTTCTAATTTTTCTTGTTGTTTTTTAAAAATATTAGCTTGCCATAATACAGACACATTTTCTATGTGGTCTGGTAAATGTGTAGGCAATTCATTACTATACCAAGTACCAACAACACCTTTAGGAGCTACAATTAAGGCACCATTAATTTTGCCTTTATCATAAAGCATAGCAGCGTTATCAATCAATACTTTTGTTTTACCTGTACCCATTTCCATAAAATAGGCATAAGTTTCTCTGTTCCATGACTTTTCTAACGCAGTCATTTGATGAGCGTATGGTTTTGTTTTAAATTTATAGTTCATAATTTTTCTTCTTTCTAGTTGACAACATAACATTTATGACTATATTGTCAAGCATGAAAGAAAATACAGTTTATGTAATACAGGAAGTTGCTGGTACTCAATCAGGTGCACCTAAAATTAATATTATGGGAGCGGCTAAATATGGTAAGTTTGAATTCTTATTACCAGAATTTTCACAAATAATATTTTCTCCTGGTCCGTTAATTTTTAAATTAAGAAAAGCATTAAAAGATTTTACGACAGAAGATTATTTATTATTAACAGGTGATCCTGCTATTATAGGTGTTGCATGTTCTATAGTTTCTGACATGACAAATGGTAAATACAATTTACTAAAATGGGATAAACAAGAAAGACAATATTATCCTATTCAAATTAACTTATATGAAAGAGGAAAGATAGATGAATAGAAAATACATATTAAAAGAAAGATTAAAAACTACAGAAAAATGGATTGAATCTTTTTTAAATGTAGAAAAACATAAAGAGATTTCAAAAAAAGCTCTTCAACAACTTAACAAGGATAAACCTATTTTAGGATGGACATTTACAATTATATATTTACCTAGTAAAATTTGGGATTATATTTCCACTATAATTTGGTGGAATAGATATCGTAAAGCATGTAAAGAAGTAGAAATTATAAGAAAGGAATTAGAAAGCTATGAGTAATATCGACTTTGAAACAGATAGAGCAAATGTTTTACAAAAAACAGACAACATTAGGTCGTTAGCAGATCAAGTAGAAAGATTAGAAAATCTTCAAACACAAATAAAAAAACAAGAAGATGATTTAAAAGAAAAGAAAAAAGATTTTGAACATTTATCTGGAGAAGTAATTCCAACTATGATGGCTGAAATGGGTTTATCTCATTTAAAGCTTATGGATGGTTCTTCAGTAGATGTTAAACCAAATTACAGCGCCAACATCACTATAGCAAATAGAGAAGCGGCGTTTAACTGGCTTCGTGAAAATAATCTAGGGGATATAATCAAAAACGAGATATCCGTATCCTTTGGACGAAACGAAGATAACAAGGCAGCTGATTATGCTGTTCTTGCAGAGGGTCAAGGTTATCAACCGACACAAAAGTTGAAGGTTGAGCCTATGACTCTCAAAGCGCTAGTCCGTGAGCGTATTGAGGCAGGTAAAGAAATGCCGACGGAACTTTTCAACGTATTCGTTGGAAATAAAACAACAATAAAGAGGAAACAATAAACATGAACCAAGTACAAGTAAAAGAAGAAGCAGGAGCACTGTCTACGAATTCATTCGAAGCTGATGCAAATGCGGGCTCTCAGAATATGACGCAAGAAGATCTTGCATTACCATTTCTGAAAGTTTTAGGACAGTTATCTCCGGAAGTTAATAAACAGAATGCCAAGTTTATTAATGGTGCAGAACCTGGAATGATTGTAAACAGCGTGACCAAAGAACTTCATGATGGAGCCAAAGGTATAAATGTTATACCAGTCCATTATGAAAGACAATATGTCGAATGGCAAGACAGAGGTCAATCTGGAAATGCTCCTGTAGCAATCCATAATGCAGAAAGTGATATTATGAGTACAACTACTCGTGATAAATCTTGGAAGGATAGATTACCTAATGGTAATTATCTGGAAAACACTGCTAATCACTTTGTGATTCTTATGGGTAAAAGTCCATCAACAGCATTGATATCTATGAAGGCTACTCAATTAAAGATTAGTCGTAAATGGAACTCAATCATGATGGGTCTCAAGCTACAAGGTAAAAACGGCTTATTCACACCGCCAACATATAGCCACATTTATAATCTAAAGACTGTTCAAATGTCGAATGACAAAGGAACATGGTTTGGATGGGATGTATCTAAGGTTGGTCCGGTTACAGATAAAGGTGTTTACGAAATTGCTAAAAGCTTTGCTGAAAAAAATAGCAAGGGTGAAGTAAAAGTTAAACACGGATCTGACGAATCTAAGGAAAAAGCACCTTACTAATAAACTCCTAGGAGTTGGGCGTGGAAGCGAGAGTGGAAACGCCCGATTAAAAAATATGATAGAGAAATTTATAAATATATTCAAGGGATTGGAACGTGCTCATGGTTGTACTAACATTGCTCCTATTACAGAAAATGGAGTTAAAGTTAAGGGCCAATCGTTTGTACGTAGACAACCTGTTACACCTCAATTGTGGCAAGATCACTTAGAGGGTAAACAAAGTCTTGGAATTATTCCAATTAGAGATGACAATAAATGTATATGGGGTTGTGTTGACATAGACTCATATGCAGGTTTTGATCACAAAAAATTAATAGATAAAATTAAAGAAGCAAAACTACCCTTAGTTGTTTGTAGATCTAAAAGTGGTGGTGCTCATGTATTTTTGTTTACAGAAGAACCTGTTGAAGCAGAATTAATGAGAGATAAGTTAACAGAAATTAAAACTGTACTAGGTTATGGTGGATCAGAAGTATTTCCAAAACAAATTAAATTAAAATCACAAGATGATACAGGAAATTTTTTAAACTTACCATATTTTAATTGTACCAAAACAACAAGATATGCCTTTCTCGAAAATGGGGAAGCTGCTAGTATAGACGGTTTTTTTGGATTATATGAAAGAAATAAACAAACACCACAACAAATACATAAAATAAAAATAGAAAGACCTATTTCAGAGTATTCTGATGGTCCACCATGCATTGAGTTGATGGCAATTAATAAAATTCCAGAAAACAGTGGACGTAATAATGCAATGTTTCATTTTGGTGTGTATGCTAAAAAGAAATGGCCAGCAGAATGGAAAACTAAATTAACAATGTTTAATGCAGATGCAACAGTAAAAGCATTAACAGAGAACGAATTAGATTCAGTAAAAGGACAGCATGTTAAAAAAGATTGGGGTTATAAATGTAATGATGTTCCAATGTGTAATCTATGTGATAAGAAATTATGTAGAAGTCGTAAATATGGGATAGGAGAAGAAATAGTATTTCCTGCGCTAACAGATTTACAAAAAATTAAATTAGAAAAACCTTATTATTATCTTAACGTTGATGGTGAACGATTACACCTGGAGAACGTTAAGTTTTTAAAACAACAAAGTTTGTTTCAAGAAGCTGTTATGGAACAGTTGGATTTTATGCCACCAACAATTAAACCTAAAGATTGGATTAATATTATAAACCCACTGATGAAGAATCACGAACCTGTGGAACCACCAGAAGGTGTAGCAACTCAAGATCAATTACAAAATCATTTAGAAACTTTTTGTTTAGATAGGCACATAGGTGCTGATATAAAAGATTTAAAACGTGGTGGTGTATTAACTAAAGATGGACATCATCATTTTATATTTGATAGATTTTATAATGATTTTTTAATTAGAAGACGTTGGGATGTACCTTATTCTAGAACAGCGCAGATGCTAAAAGAAACATGCAACTGTGATGACAAACGTATTGGTAAAGAAAGAATTTCTGTATTTGTAGTTAAACAGTTTGATAAAAAAATGGATGACTACAACCAAAAAGAATTAAAACCGAAGGATGTGTTTTAATGAGAACAATAGTATTAGGACCACCAGGCACAGGTAAGACTACAACTTTGTTAAATAAAGTTGATGACTATTTAAAAAATACAGACCCGGATAAAATTGGTTATTTTGCATTTACACAAAAAGCTGCATACCATGCCAGAGATGAAGCGATAAAAAAATTTAATCTTACGGAAGATGATCTTCCATATTTTAGAACATTACACTCATTAGCATTTAGAAAGTTAGGATTAAAAAAAGATCAAGTAATGCAACAAAGACATTATAAAGATCTTGGAAGTAAGATAGGTTTTCCAGTGGGATATGCAGTCTATCAAGAAGACCATGATGGTACCGGATGTAATTTTAGTTCTGATAGTGAATACTTAAGAATTATACAGCTAGCACAACTTAGAAATATTACAATTGAACAACAATATGCTTTAAAGGAACACACTCAGGATCTTTCTTTTAGTAACTTAAGAATTATATTTAATGAATTAAAAAGATATAAAAAAGATTATAGTTTAATAGATTTTAATGACATGATTTTAGATTTTACAAAATCAGATAAGTCACCAAAATTTGATGTAGTATTTATTGACGAAGCACAAGATTTATCTAGTATGCAGTGGGACATGGCAAGATCTATCTGGAATAAAAGTGAAGATTCTTTTATTGCGGGTGATGATGATCAAGCCATATATAAATGGGCTGGTGCAGATGTAGATTCTTTTATAGCCCTACAGGATCAAATGATAAATCTTCCCTTAATACAATCACATAGAATACCTATGAAAGTTCATCAACTTGCAATGGGAATTATAAATAGAATTAAACACAGAATAGATAAAACTTGGAAGCCAAAAATTAATGAAGGAACTTTACAAAGACATTTTGATATTGAAAGCATAGACATGTCTCAAGGTGATTGGTTAGTGTTAAGTAGAACTAGACACATGCTTAACGACATAGGGGAATCTTTGTATAGAAAAGGATTATACTACAACAACAAATACAAAAGAAGTAATGAACAAGATTTACATACAGCAGCTACAGCCTGGGAACATTTAAGACAGGGACAATTAGTTTCATATAAACAAATAGAAAGTATTTCTAAACAAATGACATCTAAAAATTGGCACAAGAAAAAAATAAAAGGTATGGCAAAAGAATCTTTTTACGGAATAGATCAATTAGTACGTGACTATGGTCTTCAAATTAAAACAGTTTGGTTTGAAGCATTTGATGATGCAGGGCAAACTAAAGTAGATTATTTAAGAAAAATGAGAAAAAATGGAGAGAAGTTAAATGAGAAACCAAGAATAGAACTGTCAACTATACATGCAGCAAAAGGTGGTGAGTCTGAAAACGTTGTATTGTTAACAGATCTTACAGAAAATACTTTGAAGGGCTATGAAAGAAATCCAGATGACGAGAATAGATTATTTTATGTAGGTGCAACACGAACAAAAGAAAATTTACATATAATAGAACCAAAAAAATATGAAAAAGGATATATACTATGAGCGAAATATATAAAAAACAAGTAGGTGGTGATCATTACAAGAGTATGGTTATTCAACCATCAGAGTTTATAAATAAAAATGATTTACCATTTGCAGAAGGAAACGCAATTAAGTATTTGTGTCGCCACAAACAGAAAAATCAGAAAGAAGATTTATTAAAAGCTAAACATTACATTGATATGGCAATTGAGAGAGACTATCCAGAACCAAAAACAAGACTAGAGCAAATGAGCCAATTAAAATACGATTCAATAACAGATTAAAGGAGATAAATGATACAAGTACCACTATTTAAACCACAAACAGAATGGCTACCACCAGAAAATTTTCCAGACTTATCTGGTTATGATGAGATTGCAATCGACTTAGAAACTAAAGATCCAGATTTAATAAAAATGGGTTCAGGTTCAGTCACAGGTAAAGGAGATGTTTCTGGAATAGCCGTAGCTGTTAAAGGTTGGTGTGCTTATTATCCAATTGCTCATGAAGGTGGTGGTAATATGGATCGTAAAATGGTCCTTAAATGGTTTCAAGATGTATTAAATACACCAGCCACAAAGATATTTCACAACGCCATGTATGACGTGTGTTGGATACGCGCGTTAGGTTTAAGTATCAGCGGAAAAATTGTAGACACGATGATTGCATCGGCCCTAGTTGATGAAAATCAAATGCGCTATGACTTAAACAATTGTGCTAAACGATACACTGGAAAAGGAAAAAATGAAACAGAATTATATGAAGCAGCGAAAAGTTGGGGGGTTGACGCCAAGGCAGAAATGTATAGACTACCTGCCATTTATGTAGGTTCTTATGCAGAAGCAGATGCAGAAATTACGTTAGCCTTGTGGCAAGAATTAAAAAAAGAAATAGATCATCAAGATATAAATTCAATCATGGATATGGAAACGGAATTGTTTCCTTGTTTAATTGATATGAAATTTAAGGGAGTATGCGTAGACGTTGAAGCAGCTCATAAATTAAAGCAAGAGCTAGCATCACAAGAAGATAAGTTACTCCTAGAAATAAAAAAAGAAACAGGAGTAGACACTCAAATATGGGCTGCAAGAAGCATTGCACAAGTTTTTGATAAATTGAAACTAGACTACGATAGAACTGAGAAAACATCGGCACCTTCTTTTACTAAAAATTTTTTACAAAATCACCCACATCCAGTGGTGAAACAAATAGCTCAGGCCCGTGAAATAAATAAAGCCCATACCACGTTTATTGATACCATATTAAAACATTCTCATAAAGGGAGAATTCACGCTGACATCAACCAACTAAGATCCGATAATGGTGGAACTGTGACCGGTAGATTTTCATATTCTAATCCTAACCTTCAACAGATTCCAGCACGAAACAAGGATCTCGGACCACGGATCAGGGCTCTATTTGTGCCCGAGGAAGGCCATACATGGGGTTGTTTTGACTATTCACAGCAAGAGCCTAGACTGGTAGTGCATTATGCAGCTTTACAAAATTTATATGGTGTGGGTGATGTATTAGAAGCGTATCACGGTGGTGATGCGGATTTTCATAGTATTGTAGCTGACATGGCAGGAATACCAAGAACACAAGCTAAGACAATTAACTTAGGTCTGTTCTATGGTATGGGTAAAAATAAATTACAAGCAGAGTTAGGTGTTAGTAAAGATAAAGCTAATGAACTATTTAGACATTATCATAATAAAGTTCCATTCGTAAAACAACTGATGGATAATGTTAGTAGTCGAGCACAAGATCGAGGTCAAGTTAGAACATTACTTGGACGTTTGTGTAGGTTCCATTTGTGGGAACCTAATCAATTCGGAATCCATAAAGCATTGTCTCATGAAGCAGCACTTATGGAACACGGACCAGGGATCAAACGTGCGTATACATACAAAGCATTAAATAAATTAATTCAGGGATCTGCTGCTGACATGACAAAGAAGGCAATGATAGAGTTATATAAAGAGGGAATTATACCACACATACAAGTACATGATGAACTTGATATATCTGTTAAATCACCAGAACATGCACAAAAAATAAAAGATATTATGGAAAGTGCTGTTTCTCTTGAAGTTCCTAATAAAGTAGACTATGAATCTGGACCAAATTGGGGTACAATAAAATAAACAAGGAGAAAAATATGGATCATATAAAAAAAGTAATCACATGGGTTAGCGCTAATAAGCAAAAATCTGTTGCTATAGCTATAGTTGTTATTGCTATTTATTTTTTGGCAACTTAAGTTGACTTTACATACCTAGAGAGTAATATACTAAACACTGATCATTCTTAGATCCGCACGAATATAAGTGCGCGCACATACTTGCTTTAGACAAGGGCAACTATGCAACACAACCCAACAATACATTAATATGGAAAAAAAATGATTAAATGGATAAAATCTTTAATAGAAAAATTTTTTGGTAAGAAGGAAAAACCAATTATTTTGGAAGATGAAATTGAATACGAAATAGAAACTGTCGTGGAAACACCAGTGATAGAAAAAATTGTTTGTAATACACATAAAACAAGGTTTAAAAAATCTTGTCCTACTTGTAGAGCAGCAGCGAAGTAATATGGAAAAAAACAAATGTAAAAAATGTCATCACAAATGTCATTGTCAAGAAGAACTGCATGCAGATATCTATGGCATTTGTACTTGTGAGGATTGTCAATGTGACGATCCTAAGAACAAAGACGAGGAGTGTTTATCATGTCAATAATGGAGAGTGCCAGGATGGACTATAGATTTACAGCAATCTTAATTATAATGTTAACGATGTTAGCTCTTTTTGGTGGACCAGCACGTTCAGCAGAATCACAAACGAATGTTAGTGGCGGAAACACAAGTATTGAGGGAGGGTATACAGGTGGAGCAACAACATATCAGTCTGGATCATCTTCTAACACAACAACAAATTCAACATCTAATTCTAATATTAAATCTGCACCACCAACATCATCAGCGCCATCATACAATTCTATGACACAAGATGTGTGTGCAGTAGGTGGATCATTGGGTGTACAGACATTTGGACTTGGTATCAGCGGTGGAAAACATTTTATAGATAAAAATTGTGAAAGATTAAAGTTAGCAAGAATACTGAATGATTTTGGAATGCGTGTAGCAGCCGTGGCGATACTTTGTCAGGATGAGCGCGTATTTGAAAGCATGATTTCTGCGGGCACAGTTTGCCCAATTGACGGCAAAATTGGTAAGGAAGCTATGGCATTGTGGTCTAGATATGGTCACGAAAGACCAGATTATAAAACATATATTAAACGTATTAAAGATAGAGAAAAAGCAGATCTAAAAGCACAAAAAGAAATGACAAAAGAATTAGATAAACTAGATAAAGAACTTGTAGACACTAAACCTATTCACAACAAATGATAGATAAATATATTATAAAATTTTGTGAGGTTGTAGATAATTTTTGTGAAGCTATTGCTAATATGTTATCTGGTCCACGTTGTCAGTGTAAGAAAAAAAAGAAAAAAGATGCCTAGACCTGTACGTAAATGGATAGTAAGATTAAGAATGTGGTATGCTGACATAAGAGGTCATCACGGTAAAAGATGGGATTATGAACCATCTAAACATTACATGAGAAAAAAGAAATGAGATGGCTATACGCATTCTTAATACTAACATTAATAATACTTTCAGCTAAAGCAGAAAACGACACAGCTACATCTACCAACATTTTACCAAACGCAGGAACAACATCATCCAGCATGGATAACCATAATTTAGATGGTGTAAACTCAGGCACAGGCAATCTATCAAATAATTCAACTCATAATGGGTTTACCATAACCTGTGGCACAACAATCGACGGCCATTGTGGTAGAGCATTTAGTGGAGAATTAGAGTCAAGTCGTGATATGAAAGTATCAGCTGATGATACTTTAGTTGGAGTAACAGGTGTTGAGTCTGGCACAACCTATACTGCAACACAAAACAAATTAGATGGTGGAATAATATTAAATTCTTATTTTTCAGTTCAAAACTGTGAAGATGGGTCCAGTTCTTTTAGTTGTGGTCAATCAACTGGTGCTAATGACAGTTATGTTCTCCATTTAAAAATTAAAGACGCTGATGGGAATACATTAGCTGACATGACAACAACCAGATTAGATGATGCAGGTTATTATGGAAACAGTGCAAAGTTTGAAGATAGTCTAACTTGGAATGGTACTGGTGGGGCATCTTATGAATGGTACTGGCAAGGATTTGATGGATCTTTAAGTACGTCCGCACTTCGAGGACCTAACTTATTAGGAGCTGAGTTATTATTAGATTTTCCAACAGATGATCACGAACCATTATCTACCCAAGAGATAGCAGTTATTAATGAAGCTTTAAATACAACAGAGCTTACAGAGAATGAAATCTATGACATTATATCTGGACTAGAGTCTATAATAGAAGAAGAGTTTTTTGCATCAGGTAAATTAGAAGAAGGTTCTAGAGTCGAACTTAATATAGAATCAACAGGTATAACGATTGAAGTAGCTTCTACTTCAACTGGAGCCATCCTGATGGAATCACCAATGGTAGAAGAAATGTTTGCTCCTGTCATGGAAGAGATGCCTATTGAAACATTGAAAGAAGAAATGGTTCAAATGGTAAAAGAAGAAATGCCTTTTATGGAGATGATGGAAGAAGTATCTACATCTACTATGGAAGAGCCTCCTGAAGAACCTAAAGCTATGATTGAAGAAGCACCAGCAAAGGAAGAAGAGCCAGGGAACACGGAACCCGGACCAAGCAAAATGGAAACTGCACCACCTAAAGAAGAAAAAGAAACTGTTCAAGAGAAACCATCTATGGTAGAAGCAAAAAATGAGAAAGAAGAACCCGAAGAAAAAGAATCTGCTAGCGAGACTGCTACAACATCCGTTGTTTCAAAACAAAATAATACCAAACAAAAAAAAGTACAATCGAAAGAAACAGTCAAACCTAAATTAGAAAAAGTTATGGCTAAAGTTGATGAAAAGATTAAAAACCCATTAAAGAATCTACAGCTTAAAAATCTTATAAAAATGGATGCAATGGTAAGTGATCAGTTATCACTAGATTTGTATAATGTTGCATTTTATGCACCAAAAGACATATATTTAGACCAATTAAATCTTATAGATAATAGATTAATTTATGCAAATGTTAGTCTTGCAACTTATATACAAAATGATAAGATGGAAATCAAAGCACGTAAGCTCATGGAAATTAATACAAAGAAACAACAAATCTTAATGGAGTTAGAGGTACTTAAAAATGGATAAAATTAAAGGTCAATTAGCAGGAGTCGCAGCATTGCTCGGAGTCATTGCAGCAATTGGCGGCGGTTTCATTAAGTATGGTGAGGTTATGACTAAGATAGATGTATTAGAAGGTGCATCTAAAGGTATTGATATGAGTTTTTTATCTGAAATAAAAGTATTAGAAGAAAAAGTTAATCAACTAGAAAACGCAGATACTTCCCATAGTCATGAAGTTGCAGATCACACACATGATACAGAGCACTCACACACAGTTTCATTAATAAATAAAAAAGAAATAGATTTATTAAAAGTACAAATAGAAGAGATAAAGGTTAGCACGAAAAATCCATTATCAAACTAATGAAAGTATCAGCAGAAGTAGTTAATGGTAGATGTCCAACATGTGATGAGTATACAACATTGGTTGGACTTACAAATCAATTATATAGATGTATGAATTGTGGTTGTGATTTAGAGCAACACGTTAATGGTAAGATAAGTTATTTACCTGTTATGCCAGCACGTGAAGATGGAGGTGTACCATTCGTTAAAGAATGGACTAAATAGTGGCTAAACAAAGTTTTAAGTTTTTCACACCTCGTGATAAACCCAAGAAAAGAGGGCCTCGAAAACATAAAAAAAGTCAAAATAAATCAGAAAAACGCCAAAAAAAACAGACAAGATATAAAGGCCAGGGTTGACAAACATCCCTAGGTATCCTATATATAGGACATGAAAGGAAACAATATGAAAGCAAGAAAAACAAAAGAAGTATCTTATGTTGATACTTTAAGACAAGAAATAAAACAATTAAAAAACGAAGCTAGAGTTGCTAACGCTTATAAAAAATTAATTTTAACAGCTGTTAGATCTGAATACGATCCAAAAAATGTCGTAGAAGGTTTAAGATTTGCTGCTAAGTTAATTAAAGAAAAAAAATGGGCACTGTTAGAAAAAGTAGGTGGAACTTCTGGAGATCTAATGGCAAGAGGTGAGTGCTCTAAATGTGGAATTAATTTGGTAGGTAAAGATCCTAAACCAAGAGATTTTACATTACCTTGTTTAATACAGGGATGCATTTATAATATAGAAACAAAGGAAAGAGAGAAAATACAATGAATATAAAAGATGTAGAAAAATGGGTAGACACTTCAAAAAAAGGTTCATCAGTTGTTTATTACACTGGTAATTTATCAGAAGATAGGTGTTCTGCAGGTGTGCGTTTTCCTAAAGATGTTGCGGTTATACCTAATGCATTTGCAAAACAAGCGGAAGAAGGAAAAATTGATTTTTTTCAAAAAAGAAAAACGGTAATGGAAAAATCTGCTACACCTACAAGACCTATATTTGATTATATAGCAAGGATCACATGAAAAAACTAACTATAACCAGTAAAGATATTAGTTTAAAACAATGGTCAGATCTAATACTAGAACTTAATCTAATATGTAAAGCCTGGAAACCTTACGCCAAATTAGAATTAAAGGCACCTAGTATTAATAAAATAATATCTCACGGTACAAAAAAATATGATGTTAAATATCACTCAAAAGAGGATTGATGGATTTAATAATTTTAAATGATGGTTTGTATCAATTAATACCTGTAACAAAAAAGATAATGGAAGGCATTGTTATAACTGCTGAAGTTGATTGTTTTGATTTGTGTGAAATACTTAGACTTAAATTATCTGGTTATGCTGATACTCTGAATTTACACATTATGAACGATGGCAGTGGAAACTTCATGGGTTGTATGTGTGGATAGACCTATCCAAAGAGAGAGTGATGGATAGGTTATTGTGGTGAGAACCAAAGCCCTAACACAATTTAGACACATTGTCAAATACTGTGATTTTCTTTACAACTAAACGCAGTAAACATTCTAAACTCATCGACCGTCTGTGGATTTAAATCTTTTAACATTATACTTGAGTAATCATAGCCATAATAAGCACATTCATGATAGCTATTAAACTCTATAATAGGTGTGGTTATTGGTTTACATTCATTTCCAGGAATGCCACTACAAATGAGCATTAATAAAATAAATTTTGTCATTGACTTTTAAAATTAATCTCCTATATTATCATCATTAATAAATGAAAGGTAAAAAACATGACCGATATAACTAAATATAGAAATGTATCTCTAACACATGATACATATAAGATATTGATCTCTTTGTCGAAGGTATTATTGCCCGATGCAAGACTATCAATATCAAAAACCATAGAATCAATTGCAAATGAGAAAGCGAAAAAATTAAATGGTCAAATTAAAAAAATATAGAGTACACAAAGCTATCTGTCCAACATGTAATGGCAATGGCTATGTTAAAATAATGAAAGAAGAAGTAGAACCACATATTCATCAATGTTGGGATTGTGATTCGGAAGGAGAATTTTATGTACATGAGCCCGAAACTATTTTCACTGATAATGGTATTAATCTTGTTACAGATGATGATGTCAAGTTGCACTAAGGATTTACAATCTAATCCTTATACAACGGTACTAAAATATATGATGAAAGATAAAAATGAATGATAATTATAAATTAGATATCTCTTATATTGCAGGGCTATTTGATGCTAAAGGCACTATTAGTCATAGAAATAAAGTTTGGAAAATGAAAATGTCTATGACGGATAGAAATGTCATGGAATTAGTTCATGAGACTTTAGAGTTTGGATCATTATTAAAAAAAGAAAAACAATGGCGTTGGCATTGTTTAAACAAAGACTGTTTCTTTGTGGCAAAAATATTATGGCCCCATACCAACACTAAATTACATAAGATAGAACAAATTATTGATTATTATGAACCGGATTTACAAGATCTTAATGATAATGTGGTTGATCTAAGTAAATTTAGAGACAACATATGGTTTAAGAAATGAATTATAAACCTTTACCAGACGGACTCACTATTAAAGACTCAGGCATCGAGGGCCAGGGAGTTTTTACCACAAGAGATTTAAGTGTGGGGTGTAATTTAGGAGAGTCTCATTATCGAATAGACACCTCTGGAATAAGTTCCATTCACCACGAAGAAAATGAAAATTTATTAATTAGAACTCCTTTAGGTGGTTTTATTAATCATAGCGAAGAACCCAATTGTCATCGTATTCAAATTAGAATGAAACCAGGATTTGATAAATGGACTATTACCGTTATAAAAAATATAAAAGCTGGAGAAGAATTAACTTTAAAATACACTATGTACGTTCCAAAAAACAAACCTACTGTTAATGGCATGGCATATTTAGGAGGACCTTAAAATGACCAATAAATATTTTATAAATTATTTTTCAAAGTCTGATGGTAAAAAAATAAAAAGACCTTACGATCCTCATCCGGATAATCAACATGAGTTTATAGCGGGCTCAGGAAATCTTTGTAAAAGATATTGGGACGAGAGTAAGGAAGGATTGCGCACGGCTAACGCACCGTGGACGATCACGGTTAGGAAATGAGGACCAATAAGTCTATTAAGGAAGGTAAAGCAGAAAAAATAATAGAATTACGAAATAAAGGATATAGTTATGGTCAAATTAACAAAGAAACTGGATTTAGTAAAAGCAGTATTTCCTATCACGCTGGGGAAGGTCAAAAAGAAAAGGCAAAAAAAAGGCATGAAAAACGAAGTAAAGGTTTTAAAAGAAAAGTTTTTGGATTTATATATTCTTCAAGAAAACCTAAAGAACCTTTTGTCCATACCTTTACACATATTGGTAAGAAAGGTAGACATTTTTTTTATGGAGATACAAAAAGAAAAATTTCACGCACTAATATGATTATAAAAGAACCAAAAATATGGCAATATTGGGGAAAAGTATTTCCGGGAATTACATCAAAAAGTAAACATGGTGAAGTTCAAGCAGTAAATCAATGGACGGGAAAAAAAGATTATCATGAGAATGGTGAACCTATTATGTACCCATACGTAAGATGTAAATTAACTGATGAAATAGTTAATGTTGAAGATAGTTATATCCAAGTTGAACACGAAGATGGAAATAATAGAAATAACTCAGTAGAAAATTTTTCATTTGTAACAAGACCGGCTAACGCTGCTAAAGGAGAATGTAAGGGCTATGGAGAAACAGAAGAATTAATGAATAAAATTTTAACAACAATAAGAAAATATAAATGAAAAAAGGTAGAAGATACATTGAACCTCAATTAGGTAAAGGAGATGAAAAAGGTAAAAACATTAAACCTAAGAAAACTAAAACGAGTGGGTTTGCATTTGATGGTGTGTCAAGGCCATCAACGGATGAGTATAGAGATAACTGGAAAGTGATATTTGGTAAACAAAATGACGATGAGTGATAAAGATATAAAGGAATATCATAAACTAATTGAAAAATTAAAAAAAGAAAATATGTTAAAAAAAGAACAAGATGAGTTGGATGAAAGTTATAGACAATCTTTAAGAAATAAAAAGGAGCGAGATGATAAAAAAAAGTAACAAATACAAGTATATAACAGGAAAACAGATTACGGACGAAGAATCTGGAAAACGAGTTTATGAGATAAGTAATTATAGACTTCCTTCCGTTACTACTGTATTAGGCGCTACAAAAAATCAAGATTTTATAAAAAAATGGAAGGCCAGAGTCGGTGAAGTCAATGCAGAAAAAATTAAAAATCATAGTGCAAGTCGGGGAACCGCTATGCACAAATTCCTGGAACACTATGTCCTGGGGACCGGTTACGAGGACCTTACACTTATTGGTAACGAAGCACGGCCCATGGCCAATAAAATCATTGAAGTGGGTCTTGCGCCAGTTGAAGAGTATTACGGCAGTGAAGTTATGCTCCATTATCCAGGGCTCTATGCCGGTTCAACAGATCTTATTTGTTTACATAATTCAAAAGAGACTGTGGTTGACTTTAAGCAATCTAATCGACCAAAGAAGGAAGAATGGATTGAAGACTATTATTTGCAAATTTCTGCCTATGCGATGGCCCATGACTACGTCTACGGATCAAAAATTGAGCAGGGAGTTATCATGGTATGCACGCCTGATTTATATTATCAAGAGTTCAAAGTCGAAGGGCTTCAACTAAGAAAATATAAACATAAGTTCCTTAAAAGATTGGATATGTACAATGAACTTATTCATGATGAAAAGGAACGAGCGAAAGTGGATCCATCTACTTTATTAAAAGAATTTGAAAGAGACACACAGAACGATCCTTTTAAAGGAACTAGTATGGAAGGAAAAGATTAATGAATTGTTTATCTTTAATGCTAGCTATCTCTATGCACATCGGTTTGGAAGGTGATTATAACTCAATACATCCGCACGCACGATGTCAAAAGGATATTTTGATATCAGGAGTTTATTATAATAGTGAAGATAATATATCAACTTATGTTGGTATGGAACACAAAGGTTGGGAGTTAGGACTTGTTACGGGTTATACATATGCTGACGTTGTTCCCATGTTAAGATATAAAAAAGATAAATGGTTTATAGCACCTGCTATTGAAAAATCAGGTCATAAAGGATTAGTTATAGGATTGGAGTTTTAATGATACGAAGAAACCGAGTTAAAGAACGGGGCGAAGCCGTCCTAATGCTATTGTGGTGGGCTTTTAACCCCCTATTCATCATACACTACAATAGCGCCTCCTATCATGAAGCACGGGCCGGGGACCAGAGTGCACGGTTCACGGACCAGGGAACACGGCAGAAAAGTGTTTGAAATGTGGCGACAATGTGTTTTTTATAGGTTAGAATTATTCTAAATACTCAAATGTATATGTATGGCAAAAGTTTTAAAAATAAAAAAAAAAACTACTGTAGAAAAAGTGTCATTCTGTCACTTTGGTCTAGAAGTGTTGGTATATATGACTTTAGGGTAGACACTAGGGTAGACACTTTATGTCTAAGGTGACAGATTATTTTGTCACTTTAAGTAGTATTCCAGTTTGCCAGCACGCGCGCGATACAAAAAACTGGTAAAACTGATTTTTTTACCATACATATACATATATGAAATCCAGAAAAAAATCTAGAATAATTGACAGTTACGAAAAACCTAAAACTGTAAAACAACAAGTTAAGTTTCCGTACAAACGTGTACGTATAGATTGGATTGATATCATCACAGAAGGCGGCTGGGGTTCTGAACGTGAGTTTAAAAATATGAAACTAGCAACACCTGTAAGTGAGGGTTGGTTGTTTAGCAAAGATGATGAGACTGTAAGAATTTTTGCTGGCTATGATGTTGATGATGATGGGTCTATTACTTTTTCTGAGAGGTCTGTTTTTCCGACTTCTTGTGTGAAGAAGGTGACAAAGATTCATTAACTTCTTCTGGTAATGCCTCAACAACCTTTGCATTTAAAATCGGCGCGTAGTCATCTAGTATTTTTTTCATTTTTAATTCTAATTCTTCTTCTGATAGGTCCTCTAGTTTACCTGTTTTTATTATCTTTCTGTCTATATATAATCCTGCAGCCATGCCACGATTTTTTTCAGCGTTGGTCGCAGCGGAAAAAGCATTCTTCTTTAAAGCTGCCTCTCTAATTTTACCAAGTTCTGCTACATGTTTGTCGTAGGTAACTTCATATTTCTTTAATTTTTCTTCTCTTAATCCTCCAATGTATTGTACTACTAATGGTGATAGTCTAGGATTCTGTAATTCTGATCCTTCTTGTCTTGCTCTCTTTGGACTATACCCTGCTTCAAGAGCAGCTTCTTTTGCCGTAGTTCTGCCTTCATTGAATACTAAATATTCAGCAAACCTTTTCTGCATTTCTGTTAATCTTTTTGGAACTCCCATGTTGACAATTTAAGGTAACATGACTATATTGTCAATATGAAAGATAAACGTACGTATGTAAATCACAAAGAACATGGTGAAGACATAAGTCATGAAAATGAGTCTACCATCACAAATGATGATAGAGGTCCATTAGATTTAGAGCGTAGACTAGATGATAAAGATAAAATTATAGATAAATTGAGAATGAATATGAGAGATTATATTATGATGCATCAAACAGATAAAGATTTATTGGGTGTAAAGATTAGGGAAGTACAAGAATTAACACGAGATAATAAACGTTTAGCAAAAGAAATAGATGATATTTTAAACATGAGAAACAATGCTCGTTAAAGATCTTCAACAATTTTTAGGTACGTTCACAGATAAGTTAAAAGGTAATGCTATTAGCACTGCTAGAATTTATGTTGAACGAGATGGTTTCCTAGAAGAGATAAGAAGAATGGAAGTACAAGAAAATCCATTAATAGGTCAGACAGGTGTAAGATTAGTTATGAAAACTATGACTGAAAAAAAATTACATCTGGATAGTAAATTAATGAAAGATACATAGGAAGGAGAAAAATGTTTGAACTAACCGAAGAAAAAAGAAAACAATTGTTGCAATATTTATGGACAAGACCATACGGAGAAGTTGCTTCAATTATAGGTATGCTAGCGTCGCTAACATCAAGTAAAAATAGTGTAGTTAAACCTACGGATAATAAAGACACTGTTACTTCAAAAAAGTAAGTGGGACCAGAGGCTAAACTATACCAAAAATTACGTAAAGCTTGGCCTCAGTTTTCGTTCACAAGGCTTGAAAACCTTAGCTCTCTTGGCACTCCTGATCTATTAGTTTGCAATACTAATGGCCACTTTTTCACTATTGAATTAAAAGTCACAAAGAGTTCTAAATTGCGCTTCAGCCCGCACCAAATTGCGTTCCATATTAGGCATCCACACAACACATTCATACTAGCCGAGGCCCGTGGTCCGAGATCCGCGAATCGTTTTCAAATGTATCAAGGCTCACGAATCATGGAGCTTGAAGCTTGTGGCTTGTCGCTTGAAGCTTGCAGCTTGGGGCTTGACGCTTGTTATAAATTTTTATCGGAGCTTGGCGCTTGAGGCTTGGCGCTTGCAGCTTGTGGCTTAAGGCCCGGACCAGGTGCACGCTCTGACTCACCGTCGTGAGAACTTTTGCTAATGACCTGATCCAGTTTATTACGCTTGCGTAATTCTTTATAATAGTTTGGGTGTTTAAATTCGTGCATATTAGTGTTTACCATATATCACAGCTGGAATAGTTTTGTCCCAACATTTACGACAATCTAAACATTTGCCCTTTTGGTCCGGTGATGGACATGTCCGTGATTCTTTAGTCGTAACACCTGACTCATGACTCCAGGCGCTGGAGCTTGGACCATCGATCTTGCTACGTGACAGCCTGATCACCAGGTTGTCTGGAACCTCTTCAGGAGCTGGCAGGAATTGCCGCTCTTGTGTTGGTAGCCAGTGATTCGTATCCGGTGTAAGTTTACACACCTCCAAAATATTGGCCATATGTTCTTTTGATTGTACGTCTCCAGCATCATGCCATCTAAACCATTTTAAATTTTTAATTCTTGCAGCCATAGCTTCAACCCATTTAGGATGATTGATAGCATCGAGCCTTCTATATTGCGCCGCCTTGATTGCTGGGTAACGTGTATAATTTCCTTTTTTAGCATAACAAAAAAAGCAGGGCGTGCCTGGGACCTTGGACAGCTTCCAGCCGGTCTTACACTCCCACGCCGGGAGGCTATAAGATAGCCCCGGCATTTTGGACGTTTTGGTGAATGAGTCTGTAATTTTTAAAGCGTCTTTGACTAACATAAATCTTTCTCCTTTATTTTATAGGATGTTATAACTTTATAATTTAATCTTGTCAAGCTTGCAGCCTGACGCTTGCAGCTTGAAGCTTGTTGCTTGTAGCTTGGGCCCTGATCCCTGAGCCATCGCCAGTGCTGCAGGTAAACGCGGGCCATTGCTGGCCCTGGTCGTCTACTCATTTGGCCACCATCTCATGAGGCAGCCGGGTCTCATCCCATGGTCCCTGAGCTGTCGCTGGTTTGTCTTCGTCCCATACACCCTGGACCTCGATGTGTCCAACGTGGTAGCCAGCAGCCTTCAGGGCTGTCTTCACCAAGAACTCCGGATTTAAGTCCGGTTCGTTCTTTTTTCTCCATTCAAAATTAATCTTTAGTTTCATAATTATTCCTTTCTAAATTCATCCTATCATATCCTACACCAGCTGTCAAGCTTGAAGCTTGCTGCTTGAAGCTTGGTGCTTTATTCTTTCTTCTTTAGAATGATTTTTAGAATCATTCTAAAGTGGCATTATTAGCAGGCCGCCAAGTACCTTGTGTCAATTCACACATCACTTGTCTTTATAGGTCCGGGCTCCGAGCAAGGACCTAAAGGATCGGCCAGCAAATAATGATCAGTCACTATGCTACGTAGGCGAGGATCTTTTAAGTACAATTATACAATCCCATCACCGCCCGGTGATCGCGACCTATGTTATAGTGTTTATTCTCACAGTCATAGTAACTGATCCCAGATCCATTGACTAAAAATATTGGGCAACTATAATTCGCCAATGGATCAGGGATCAGGCCGGTTGTCAGTGTATCCCGGCAAACTGATTCCTACTTGCTTTTATAGGTGCAAGTCCCCAGAAGATTTATAGTTTTGTTTTAGCGATAAATCCTCAAATGAGGCTAAGTATCATATATAGTCCTTGACAATCCTATTGTCAAGTGATAATTTAATTTTAATTTAATCAACTAAAAAAGGAAACATGACACAGAAAATAAGAATGAACACCGAGTTAAGAAACAAGCTCTTTAATAAGATCAAACATACATTTGAGAATGAAGATACGCAAGAACGAGAAACATATCTTCAATCAAGAGAGTATGTTGATGAGCAATATCAAAGTGCAAGTGCGTTAGCAAAAGAAGTTGTTGAAAGATCATATCCAACAGAAGATGTTGCAACACTTCGAACTTTCAAAAAGAAATATGGTCAACCTTGTGATGTTGTAGCAAAAGATAAATGCTTTTACTTTGCACACAACGAAGATGTTGATGATGAGGGCGAAACAAAAGAAACTAAATCTCATTTTGATTTTGGTTTGTTTGGCAATCTAAATGGTAGTGAGTATGATAGTGAAGAGGGTAAAAAGTTTGCAGTTGCATACTACCGAGAAGAACTTAAAGCAAAAGATTGCAACCCAGATATCTATGCACAACAAAATGAAAACAAAGATAATCCACATAAGACAAAGCACGTTGACGAGTGTTTAAAAGTATTAGGCAATCACAATGGTCGTTCTTATAGTGATAATCATAGTATGGATACAGGTATGGAAAAAGATTTCAATGCACCATACTATCTTGATGTCATTGGAACATCTTATTGCAGATCAAGAGCAATAGCTTGTACTAAAAATGAGTATGAGAAGTTTGAGGAATGGCGAATTGCTAAAGGCAATCTAGTTGCGAAACACCAAACATGGATTGATACAATCACTAAACAATGCGATCAGTTAAAAATTGGATTGAAAGCATATAGATATCTTTCAGAGGGAATT
>Ga0257115_1000947_pt1 | contig 21753 bp, 20 predicted proteins | sample SI112_100mmetaG_FD_194465 | JGI IMG/M metagenome (GOLD analysis project Ga0257115, IMG submission 194465) | Marine microbial communities from Saanich Inlet, British Columbia, Canada - SI112_100m | ecosystem: Environmental > Aquatic > Marine > Inlet | place: Canada: British Columbia | collected...
AAGGGTTAATCCAAATATGTTAAACGGCAAGTTCCATAACACATGATTAAGGTGATTATGATCAAAAGAATGTCCTTTAGCCAAAGTGTACCATGACATTGGAGCTAAAAATGAAAACCACAATGTAATTGTAAGTGCCTTAAGACTATTAAAATTCTTTTTCATAACTTTTAGGCGTGTATAGCTAATTATTGTAGCAAATATAAAGACAACCATTAAAACAGTGGTCTCTCCAAGCATGCCTTTTAGGTATATCTTATAAACGCTAAATACTGATGATGACAAGCTATCTACAAAATGTATATTTTTACTATCATGAGGTTCTCCATGCGTTCTAGCAATCGCTCTATACAAAATTATACTCAAGGATTCGGAAAAACTACCTGCTGAAAAGTACAATTGAACTATATGTGCAATAAATGCTGTCAGAAAACCAAAAACACCGTATATTCCAGTTATTAGCATTCTTTTTATGGTTTGTATTTTTTTCCACTGGTTTTTAATTGAAAAATAAACAATTGGGGTGAGGGCCGCTATAATAACTGTACTTACAAACTCATAGCCAAACAAAGATTTAAAAAATACGGTAATAAAAATAGATAAATAAAAATAATTAAAATTAATATTTTTATTCTGCTCATCGAATTTATGAAATATAAAAGTTATTAAAAATGGGATGTAAAAAAACCAAAAAGACCAATATAAACTTTTTCCTATTAACACAAGCCATTGTTCAAAAGCAAGGGCAAATAATAAAAAGATAGCTGGAGGCATTCCTAGCTCTAAATAAAACAACAAGATAATTAGTGCCAAAACTACCGCTAAAAGAAACGATGTAATTGCATGAAAAATAAACACTCTACTCTTAAAGTCTATATTTAATTTTGTTAGCGCCTTATCAACCAGGCTATAAAATACTCCTTGCAAGCCAAAATTAGAATTGTAAGGCTGATAATTGCCGCCAGAGAGCTTCTGATTTAATATTAATTTTTGACTGGTATTTTCATTTACCCTACCACTTGGAAAATGCAACCTTCCCAATCGTCCTTGATAACTAAAGATCCCTTCATTTCTTGATTGAGTGATCTTTCCAAAAACTAAAGAATCAGAGCTATGTTGAAATCTTTCGAATCCCCCCCAGGGGCCATTTATAACTGAAAAAATACCAAACTGGTAACTACAAAATAATAAAATCAAACTAGCAACAAATAAAATCAATTCTTTTTTAAACTTAAGAAGCATTGCAACATCTGTTAACTTTTTGAGTCATATTTTCCTATAATTACTTTTATCAACTCTATTAAAACGCCTATATTCCCAGAAAAAGAACTAATTTTTGTTGGGATTTTTCCTTTTCCAGGATATTTACGCGTAACAGGAATTTCTGTACATTTAAGATTTAATTTTGTTGCCTTAATAGCTAAATAATAATGAAGTGCATAATTATCAAACACATCTCTAAATATATCAATCTTGGGGTGTAACAATAGATTACTACTATAGGCTCGAAATCCATTAGTTGTATCTGTATATTTAAAGCCAGATGCAAGTCTAATTAACGGAACATGCAATAATTTAAGCGCTAATAATCGTAACATCGGAGTATTTTGATGATAACCCCCCGTAATAAATCTTGAACCCTGAATATGATCAAAACCTTCGTCTAACTTGAAAATAAAATCTGGCACATTTACAAAGCTATCCTTTCCATTTCCATCAATAATAATAACACCCTTGTAGCCACGCTTAAGCGCCCAAGAATATGCCATTCTCATTTGTGATCCAAGCTTACCTGAAGACTTTTTAACTAATAGTGTATTTACATTACATTCCATTAATCGATTATGTGAAGTTGATCCATCAGTACTATCTCCATCTGCAACAACAATATCCACTTTTTCACCTAGATAAGCCATACCATTTAACTGCTTAAGAAATCTTTCACCTTCATTAATAATAAAAATGCATACACAGTACTTATGCCTTTTCTTTAAAAACTCATATGTTTCAAATTTAGGAATCTCATTACCAAGATTCATTGTTAATCCTTTATATACCTAACATTCAACCTATCTTCTTCTAACATTACAGAGCTATTTTCTTCTAAAGAAATATAATACTCCTTTTGGTTTTGAGACTGACTCAACAAACGACCAAGATACTCTCCGATCAACAATAGTATAATAAACATAATTGTAAATTGAATAGAAGAAAATAAAACAATTGAAGTCCAACCTTCTTGCACATTATCTTTCACAATGTTAACAATTAAACTATATAAACTAATACTTAGTGCAATAAGACTTCCTAGGATTCCCAACATGCTAGCCCACCTTAATGGCTTTAGGGAATTAAAAACCATCAAATGTGACATTTTTTTTATGCCATCATATAAGTTACGTTTGGGAGTTTGTGAATTTATGGATGGCTCATATTCATAAATTTTTGACTTAGAACATGCCCTGGAAATCTTCATATACAATTGATGTCCTGGGGCACCTGTTTGCATAATTATATTAACAACCGTGCGACTAATACAGCGAGCTGGGGTAGAGTTTTTTGGAACATCATAATCAATCCACTGCAACAATCTAGAACTCATTTTTCTAAGAATTATATAGCCCACTGTACTTGTAAATTTGGGAACCACTACACCTGTAATTACATCAAACCCCTTAGAACATTCTGAGACCATATTTTTGATAATTTCAACCGGTTCTATATTAAATCTGAGCAAAACTATAAAATCACCAATTGTATTTTCAATTCCTGCGCTAAAAGCAACTTCATCCTCAACATTATTTGAGAGAGTCAACCATCTAATTGACGGCACTGAAAATAAAACACTCTGTTTTTGCTTAAATGACAAATTAATATTCCCTTGATCGACCACTACAATTTCATAATTTGAATAATTCTTTTCTAGATATCGTTGCAGTTCTTGAATATATTTCTCAGATATATTTGACTCTATATTTGTGTCAACTTGAACTAAAACAACTGAGACAAACTTATCATCTATTAATATACTTTCCATTAGTTAGCCTCATTTTTTTGACGATTGAAATTGCATCATAAACATTATCTATTTTGCCACCTATAATGCAGTGGTATCCACTAATTCCATGATTCTCTTTAAACAGAATAGGTCGCGAATCATTTTGTTCGCTAGAAGGCAAAATTGTCTTAGTTTCCCATAAAGATTCTCTATATTCGCATTTTGAAAGAATAGGCATATATCTTTGTGCATCTTGAACCATTTTACGATAAGCACTTTTTTCATTTTTTTTGTAATAGCTCATATCCAAGAACGAACTGTTAGAAAATTTATTATCATGCCAATCAAAATGTGGCGTATAACGAACATGAGAAAATGAGTGTAATTTAGTTGAAGGAAAAGGCATGAATGAGAAAAATGGTCCATCAATAATTGTTACACCTATATTCTTTAATTCTTTAGGAACATCAACTAGAACAATTTCTGTTAATTCATGCCTTAATGGTATGTTTTCTAACCCAGATTTTCTATTTATATTATTAACCGAAGAGTAAGTGCAGTTAAAGATATGATCAACCTCTATTGAATGCCTGCTAAATAAGGTTTTATTTTCATTAGAGATAATATCTGCAACTAGAACTTTGCTATCTTTATGTATAGATTTAACTTCAACACCTAAATGGCAAGATACATTTGCTTTAGCTAGACGAGACTTCATTACTTCTTTTAATTCGATAGAGTTAAAGGCAAATTCTTCTACAGTATAAGCCGCTTGAACATAGTTTGAGTTTATTAATTTTGTAACATTAAATGATGCAGGTCCATATTTAGCACCGATCCTTTTGCAGAAGATCTCAAATTGATTAGGTGAAATCTTGCTATTCATTTTGGAAATCATATAATGCTGAGAAAAAGAGCCATCAATACAAGTTTTAAATTCATCAGTGAAATTAGAAAATGATAAGCGAGACCTTAATGCTGTTAGGATACTTCTTGGATAATGATAGCCATTATGAACTCTAGCTTGATTAACATATGATGCACCTTGCATAAAGTCATCTTGTTTTTCTATTAAAGTAACTTCACAACCATTTTTGGCAAGATGCTCGCTTAAATACATTCCAAAGAATCCGCCACCAATAATTAATATCTTCATAATTCAATTATTTGTAATAATAAAAATGAACTAGTTATGCAAGCAAAAATCAATTGAAATATTATTGATATTCACACATCAAAATAAATCAATATACTCAAACTTTGAGCCAATGACAACAGTATTTCATCCTAAAAGAATTTGGGTTGCAATTTATTTGCTACTAAAGCTGCTTGAACTCTAATTCTAATTAATTGATTCAATAGTAGGGTTTGTTATTATTGAAGAAAAAAAATAGATTAAAATACACCTAAATATTGTGTCGATTTAGAAATAGTGAGCACTTTTAACTGATTGAGTATTAAAAAATAACCCACCTTCATTTAAGTATTTAACTAAGAGGAAGTAACTCTAATTGAGCAAAATCTAAAATTTACTGAAATTAATGGATAAATTAATCAAATTTTCTAAGCCTAGTATTTCTGTTATAAAAAATAAATCTTCTTTCTTTAATGAAAAAGAAAATACCCTTTTGCATAGATGATTCAGAGTGTTAAATAACAAATCCTCCCTCGAATAAGTTAAATCAGGGTTAATAAATATTTTATTATTTCGATTGATGGGAAATAAAGATTTTGAAGCTGAAATTCTTAAAACAATAAAATGGTATTTAAATAATTCTGAATGTTTGAAGCATATCTTAACCAGTCACAACTAAACTCTCAATTAAAGATAATATAATGGTTTGTCTTGACTTTGACGGTGTTTTGTTTGATAGTGCAAAAGAAGCATTTGTAATTGGCTGTGAGACATTTTTTGGTGTCGATTCAAACTACGATAATTTGAGAGTCAATTACGAGAGGTTTGTATTATTAAGACCATTTGTAGATTCTGCTTGGCAGTATCGAGTAGTTTTTAACATACTAAATGATGATTTAAATGATGAATTGATGTTGTTAGAGGCTAAACAAAAGTTAAAAAGAGAGCCTCAAAAAAAAGATTTAGAATTTGCTGTTAAATTTAACTATATTCGAACAGAATTATTGAATAACAATAGAGCTAAATGGATTAACCTAAACGAGCCATATGCTTTTTTTAAACTTTTGAAGCCTTTGATTATAAAGTTTCCGGATCAATTTTATATTTGCTCGACAAAGGGTAGTGAGTTTATATTTGAAATTCTTTCTTCACATGGAGTGAATATAGACATAAGGCAGATTTGGGGTAAAGATATTTTTGAGGCAAACAATTCCTCTAAAGCTAAAATATTAGAAAATAATGTTAATAAACAAGATGCTATTATATTTGTGGATGATAGTCCTAGGCATATTGAAGATGTTCAATGTTTAAAAAATGTTGAAGCAATTTTAGCTAAATGGGGTTATCTTGAAGTAGGTAAAATTGAAGATAATCATGTGTTAATAGTAGAAAAAATTAGGGAGTTATTGGCTAATAATGAGAAAAAGAATTGAAAATCAGTTAGAAGACCAGTTAAAAAAACTTAAAGAAGAGTTCGGAATCATTGGTATAAAAGCAGAGTTTGAGGCTGAAGGAAGTAGTTACGATGATATTCTGAGATTACGTAACTTAACTACTCGAAATAATCTATCACTTCATGTAAAAATTGGAGGAGTGGAGGCGATTAGAGATATTATTGATTGTCTAGAAATTAGTGTAGATGGTATTATCAGCCCAATGGTAGAAAGCCCCTTTGGAGCAAAAAAATTTGTTAATTCTTTAGAAAAACTTGAAGCAATAGATCTATTTCATAGTAGTATAAATATTGAGACAAAGAATGGCTTATTAGAACTTGATGATATTCTTAATATGACAGCTGGTAGTATAAGTAATATTACAGTTGGCCGTTCAGACCTATCAGGAAGTTATATGGATAAGACAATTACCCCTAATTCGAGTGTTATTACAGAAAAAGTCATCTTTATTGCTCAAGCAGCAAAAAAATTTGGCTATTCAGTTACAATGGGTGGAACAGTTAATCTTAAAACATTAGAAGTATTTGAACAACATCAAGACTTGAAGAGGTTGCTTGATAAAGTTGAGACGCGCAAAGTAATAATCCCAGTGAAGAGCTTTATTGATAATCCAAAAGTATTAGACGAGGCCATAAAATTTGAAGAACTTTATGTTATGACAAAGAAAGCTTATTTAGACAGAAGAATAAAAAATGAACTGGATAGACTGACATCTCTTCAAACAAGGTTAATATGAGTATTATTGCAATTATTCCAGCGTTAGATCAAAATAATTATTCCCCACTAGGCGATTTACATAACTGGGGGGATACAACCCTTTTAGAATGGAAAGTTAGTCAGCTCAATCTAGTAGATAAGATTGATAAAATTGTAATATCTACTCATAGTGATAAGATTAAAAAAGTAGCTCGTAAATTGGATATAGAGGTGTTTAATAGAGGTCAAGCTATGGATCTCAATGAGGCTGTTATTCATTCATGCTCTAAGCTTAATTCTGATGATCATATTTTATGGGCAAACCCAACATTTCCTTTTATGGATCAACATATTTTTTCAGCATTTATAAATGACTATATAGAGCAGAATATGCCAGATGACGGGAGTGTTACTTCTAGACTAATAAAGGAGTATTTATTTAATAATAATGGCCCAATAAACTTTGATAATAATGATATTAACGTTTCACGTAAAGACCTTAAAGATATTTTTATGATTACTAATGCAGCATATATTGCAAGATTTGAGTGTATTAAAGAGAGAGGAAGAATATTTGGTATTAATCCTAAGTTTTTTGATACATCGTGGCTTGCATCTCTAGAAATAAGCCAATCTCAAGATATAGACATGTTTTCTGATCTAATCTCTAAGTACTTTAAAGAGCAATTCTAGTGTCCCGATATTTAATTACTGGCGGTGCTGGCTTTATTGGCAGTGCATTGGCTTTAAGATTGTTAAAAGCAAATCATGAAGTGCATATTATTGATTTTGAAAATTGTATAGAGAGGTTAGGAGATAAACTCATTGGAGCAGTTTTGCATTGCGGTGACATTTCTCAACCAAGTACATTTGAAATGCTTCCCAGGGGTTCTTACGAGATTGCCTTCCATATGGCTGCTCAAACCTCAGCAAGGGTAAGTGAAGAAAATCCTATTTTTGATATAGACAGTAATATCAAAGGTTCATATAATTTTTGTAAATGGGCTCGCCAATCGAAACCTAAGCGTGCAGCTTTTACCTCTTCAATGGCAGTCTATGGAAGTCATGGTGACAATATAAATGAAGATGCTCCTCTTAACCCAGTATCTGTTTATGGAATAACTAAAAAAGCTGGAGAAGATTTTTTTAAAATTTTATCCAAAGATGGAGTGCACTCATCCATTTATCGGTTATTTAATGTATATGGGCCTGGCCAGGACTTTACTAATATGAAGCAAGGAATGTTATCAATCTTTATTGCACAAGCCATAGTTTCGGGTGAAATTCAAGTGACTGGAAGCTTAGAACGTTATCGAGACTTTGTATTTATTGACGATGTTTTAAATGCATTATTAATAGATTCTGGAGAACCTGGAATTGAAGTATTTAATGTTGGAAATGGCACTTCAATTACTGTTCAAGAATTGTGTAATATAATAGTTAGCAAAATAGATGAGAAAATAAAAATTATTGAAACTGATTCTCATCGTGGCGATGTTTTTGGAAATTATTCAGATATAAGTAAACTATTATCTTTGGGCTGGGAACCAACAATTGATATAGAACAAGGCATTAATTCAACCCTTTCATCTGCAATTGAGGTGCTTAGGTGAAAATAACCGCATTATTAACTGGAAGAGGAAATAACACATTAAAAGATAAAAATTTATTACATTTAAATGGGCATCCTTTGTTGCATTATCCTGCCAGTACGGCTAAGAATTCAAAATTAATTACTGAGTTTTATGTAAGCAGTGAATGTGAAAAAATATTGTCTGAAGCATCTAAGTTTGGATATAAAAATATTGTTCGTCCTAATGCTCTTTCTACTGAAACAGCATTGCATAAAGATGTTTTGATTCATGCGTTACAAGAAATGAAAAAAGATGAACATATTCCAGATGTGCTTGTAGTTTTGATGGCAAATTCACCAACAATAAAAAAAGAATGGCTCGATGATTGTATCGAGTTAATTCTTAAGAAAAATTTTTTGACATCTGTTGTTCCAGCTGTTAAAGATCAAGATAAGCACCCATATAGAGCAAAGACTGCATCACAAGATGGAAGTTTAGTTTCATTTTTTGATTTTTCCACTTCTGAAATTCCTACAAATAGGCAGCAATTGCCAGAATGTTATTTTCTATGCCACAATTTTTGGGTTATTCGTTTAACTAATGGTTTCTTGCCTGAATTAGGTGAATCTCCATGGATATTCCTTGGTAACAAGGTTATGCCTTATATCGTTGAGGAATCAGTAGATATTCATGAATTAAGAGACTTGGAGCGTTCATCAAAATGGCTTTATGAAAATAATATTTCTCTATAAAAATTACATGTCTATTCAATTCCAATCCAATTCCTTAATTTACGATAAAGGATACTTTACAAGACAATACATGAGTTATTGATTTATTCGACTTATAAAAAGCAAATCCTTTCAGCCCCATCATTAGATAAAACAATATCTTGGAATTATTTATATAGCCTGCAAGACCAGAAGATAAGAGATTAATAAAAAGAGAAAATTTTTGAAATAGATATAAGAAGCACTAAACGTTATAATCTTAGCAATATGAATAAATTGATTAAATATTCCAATCCTTATAAGATCGAGGAAAATTGGCTGATTAAAATTTATAAATTTGAAAGTAAATCATTTAAATTTATAATTTCTCGTTATTTAAGATACGGGATTTCATTATTGTTTAAAAGATTAACTTTTGAGTTAATTTCTAAAAGAATAGAAATGCCAGTTACTGCTCAATACAAAGATATTCCTTTTACAGCACGTTCAACAAATTCACAATTCCATTCAATATACTTTGATTATTATGTAGATTGTTATGAGCCAGAAATTTTTGCAACAATTGATCTATTCTTGCCTTTAAATGGTGTTTTTTTTGATATTGGCTCTAATTGGGGGCATCATTCATTTATTGCTGCATTAGAGAAAGGTGCTAAAGTTTATTCATTTGAGCCCAATTCCTCTGTTTATGATGATTTGAAAAGTATCTCATATTCTCTTGGCTGTGACCACTTAGTTACTCCATTTAATATGGCACTTGGAGATATTAATGGTTCTTTAGAATTAACACAATTAGGATTTGAGACAGGAGTAGCTTCTATATCGAAAGATTATATTAGAAATAAGATTAATAGACTCTCGTGGATCGAAAAACTATTTGACTTTATTACTTTGAAAAAATCAATACGAGAAAAAGTTGATATTAGAAAACTTGATGATGTTGTAGATCCTGATCTGAAAGTTGACCTTATAAAGATTGACGTTGAGGGCGCTGAAATCCAATGTTTATATGGTGCACTATCAATTCTTAAGAGATGTCGACCAAAAGTTATATTTGAGCTGCGCACTGATGAGTTTGGAAATTTTAAGCAATTTTCTGATTTTTTTGAGGCTTTAGGTTACAAGCTTTATATAATCGAGCCTAATGTTTCAGCTAAAGAGTGTAAATTTAGAGAATTTGGTAAACTCCAGCCATTGGCACAGTACAATATTTTGGCCTCATTTGAAAAATTGGAAGTTTCTTAGTTACAAAATCTTTAAATGTTCTTATGAGCCATTTCAACTATTTTAATTTATGACCAAATCCATTCAACAGTGACCGATTTTTTTCGTTTGGACCCCAGTTCGAAAAAGTAATCCCTTGTTTAGAATTTTCAATAGACTTTTAATTCAATCAATTCATTGAATAAAAAGAGTACACTAAACTGCAATAGATTGTTTATTTTCTAATTAAACATTTTACGATATTTAGAAGGGTGGGATTTCAGAAAGATATCTTACTGGTTGGATGAAATTGGAATAAAGACTCATATGGTTTAGAACCGACACTGGCCATAGGTTTTGAAATAAATACACGATAGAGACTTCATGAATGAACAGATAAGGAGTCAATATTTATCTAGTAAGTTTTCTAAGTTTAAGACCAATCACTATTCTTTTTTGTTAAATTAATAATGGTGTTAAATTATTTATGTGTTAAAGTTTATTCTGTAACATTAACTAAGAACTCAACTTTGATAAGCTTGTAAAAAATGTTGAAAAATAATCTAACTCAAAAAATTAATTTATTTTTTGTTGTAATATTTAGTCTTTCCTTTTTAATTAGTTGTTCAAATATCGCTGAAAAAAGTCAGAATCAAACTCAAATTTTAATTGAGTATGCATTATATGATTTTCCACTACCAAGAGATTCTGAAATCCAAATGGACAATACAGTTATTTTGGGAAGTGGTGATTTGTGGGCAGGTCAAATAATTCTATTAAGTGACTCTTCTCCTGTTGAGTTAATTAAATTTTTTACTGAATCTGCTAAATCTTCTGGATGGACACTAGGATCTTCGACAATATCTGAAATAGTATTGTTAGTTTTTAATAATGATAAGAGAATTGCCACTGTAGAAATATCTAAAGGCAAAAAAAGTTTATTCAGTTTTTCTAAAACAAAAGTAAAAATAGCAATAAACCATCCTAATTCTATTAAAGAAAAACCAGACACTTTTGAAGAATTAACCGATTAGCTAATCTTTCCTCAAAGTTTCCATACCAACTCAATTAACAGTTACAAACTGAAAACGTATGTACATTTAAATAAGAATATTATCCCTAAACTAGAGTTTACAATGGAATCCCAATCCAATCAATTAATATATGATAAGGGCTAAAGAATTAGACAAAAAAATGATTTTACTCACTTATTCTACTCTTAAGAGAATAGGGATTAGGTTATAGGAGATTTAGTTATAGGTTATATATAAACAGCATTATTTATTATTGCCATGCCAACCAAATATTTAGAATGTCTTGTGGGAGTTGTATGTAGAGGTTTTATCAATTTAGAAACCTCTTTCTTCATACTTGGATCGAACTTAACTTCCATAACATTAAATGGGTAATGGATAGGCTTTTCTTCAGCAAACATGGTATGTAAATAAAGGTCTGAGAAGTTAATATGTTGATCAATTGTTATGCGAATGCCATTGTGGGTTTCATAATACTCTCTTTCATAACTAACTTTTAAGGTAGGTATCATATAATCATCAAAAATTACATTTTTCATTGCTAAATCCTTTAAGCAACTAGATGCTATATCTCCCACGCTAAGCTCCATCAAATTATCTTTGGTTAAATTGACTGGATAAATTTCCTTGCGACTCAATCTGCCACTTTTGATTTTCACCTCAAACCCTAAACCACTTTGTTGATTTCCATACCACCTGAGACGGAACTTATTTCTTTGAGCCACACCAGCAAGATTGTCTCTTATAGATGAGAAGCCAATATCATCAAAATAAATACTATTAACTATTCTATTTTCATATTCCTTATTTGCTGTAGTACTTGTGTATAACCACTGCATAGCATCAGACAATTTGACACTATTTAGGACAAACTTTATTTCATATCTATAATCTGAATTCACTTTGACATTTCATTAGTATCATATAGTTTTTTTACGCTTACTTCTGACTCTGGAATCATAATATTATCAACAATCATGTTAGTACCCTTTTGTCTTATATAAGGATTGTCATCAGACACAGAGCAATTATTGATTTTAATGCTAGGAGAGCTATAGAAGTCTTTTTTTATGTATGACATTGCAGCATAAAGTTTATAGTCTTCTATTGTACTATTAGATAGAGTTACCGAGCTTCCATCTTTTGATACAACTCCAACGCCAATGTCTTTGAAATAGCTTTGTTCAATATTTACTCTACTTCTTTCTCCCACAGACACTGCTTTGTCTCTAGCATTGGCTACCTTTGTATTATTAATTACAACGTTGCTGCCAGAAAAATCTAACGCGTCTCCCCCAATATCAATAAATTGAGAATGTAATACATTGCCTTTAGAAAAATCTGAATCAAGACCATCAGATAAAGTATTGTTTACAGAGAGCAACCTAAAAGAGAACAAGGATTCAACAATATTAATAGCATCTTCGGCCTCAATATTTTCCACTCTAACATTCTCAAAATCAACATCTGATCTGTAAAAATTAATAGCTCCAGTTAATTTAAGTAAGCCATCTTCCAAGGCTTTGACATTACTTATATTTAAATTTCGAAGTTTAGATTTCCTTTTTGAATTAATCACATAAATTCCTTTCCAATTATCATTTTTTGCATTCAAAGAAATTGGGTTCGTATTTTGGCCAATTGCGTTCAATGCTCCTTTTACAAGTATGTATGAATCATTTGAAAATGATAAAGTAGTATTAGGAGATATATTTAAATTTCCATTAATTATTATTGGTTCATTTGCTATCCAATTGCCTGAATTGATTTGATAATTTTGATCATCTATTTTATTTATGAAATCAAATTTACCTGCTGTGTCAAGTAATAATGGATTCTCTATGCCATCGATAATTAGAGTGAAATTATTTTTACTTGATTGATTGAAACCTTGATACTGTGAGTTAACTGTGAACATTTTATCTTGAATCCCTACGAATGCTGTTTTTATGATCGTAGGCTCCATTTTTTTCAAATAACTTGGAATAATTAATTTATTTAATTGAATAGGAGTATCCCCATAGAAAATACTTTGAACATCAACAGTATCTGGAATCAGATTATAAAGTTCTAGTGTCCCATCTGAATAATGCTTAATTTCAAGATGCTTATGAAAATCTGAAGCTTGTTTAATTGTAGGCTTTTGAAAGCTGTTATCAGTGTATTGTTTGTTGTTTGAATTATCACTGGTTTTAATAGCTTTATTTATAATGTAAATTTTGTTATTACTCAGAATTTTTTTTAGATTATTTTTAACAGCATAAGTATTCTTCTTTTTATCTACAGGAAAAAAATGTTCAGCATCTAGTAAATAATTATCAATCTCAGAGGTTACGGATTTAACAGCTTTAATATTTTTTGACAGGTTATTTAAAAATTGTTCATCTGAAAATAAGAAATCAATATTATTTTGATCAAAATTGATATTATCTTTTTGAATTTCTGACCAGTGACCTTGATCTGCAGTAATCGGCTCTAACTCAAGAGTATATGGATTGAAGTAATATTTAATATTGGGAGTTGCTAAAGTATGATCATTATTCCATACTAAAGACATAATTAGAGCTTTAGAAAATGAATCATTATCATAAATCTTATTGCCAAGTAGTCTATTTTTCAATATATAGCTGTATCTCTTTCTATTATCTAAATTGGTTATAGACTTACCATTGTATAAATTTAAAAATAGTTTTGGATCAGATATTCTATAATCATTATGTGGTGAAGCTGCAGTCCTTATATAGGCCCATTTTTCTTCATTAGAAAATCGAACTATGATTGACTCTTTTTTGTTTTGTTTTTCAAGAAATTTAGTTGATACGTGTTCTTCTATATCCATAATTCCCCAATCTTCTCCATTAACAAATACATGGGCAAAATTATGCACTGATGTTAAATTATTTAAACTTCTCAACATAGATTGAAAAGAATGATCATAAGGATGTTGCCTCTCTCTTGGTTTTTGTATAGAGAAGTCACTAAATCCAAAAATTGTTTTATTATTTTTTAAATTCACCCTTAAGCTAAATCTTCTTTTACTAAGCCAATGCCCTCCTAGATCACCTTTTAGTCGAACTCCAGCCCTATATTTCTTCCCATTAAATTTTAATGATGCACCAACTTTTGAAGGGTTAAATAATATAGAGTTATTAATAGCTTTGCTTCTGTCTTCCATTAAAGTTAAATAGTCAGAAAAATCAATATTTAAATCAATTCTTTCAAATTCAACTTTTTTGAATAGTTTATATTTAATTACTTTAGGTATAGATTCACCTAGTGAAAAAAATAGACGGCTTAACTTGTTGATCATCCCGATCGAAAAACGGTCATTGTCAACTCCATCATCTATTAAGGAAATAAAACTCGAAAAGCCTGGATCAAATGAGATTATTTTTTGAGTCAAATCCTCTTCAATAACTGATAAGTTTGGCTTATTGACTATTACTGCAAGAATAAGGATTGCAGGAATAGAAAATAAAAGAAAAAGTGATCTTTTATGTCGTTTTAACTGCATAGTTATTTATAACAATTTCAAGATTACCAGTTTGTTTTTGCCTCAAAAAAAGTAAACTCCATATCTTTATCTAACAATTTTAATTTACTAGATATTTGATCAATGCTAGTTTCTTTATTAGGATTAATTAGCATAACCAAAGTATTGCCTTGAGGGCTATTATCAAAACGAATTAATTTTAAACTATCAGTAATTGATAAAATTTCTCTCTCAATATCTTCAAACAAAACATCTTCTTTCACCCATTTAATTACAAGATTATATTCATTCGTATTCGAAATTTGCCGATTTGATAACCAGAAATAAATAACCAACATAATTGACAAAACTATAAATGTAGTAATCAATATATGTCCCGCAGCATATCCAAGCCCAATAGCAATTGCCAAAAAAAGATAAACTAGCTCTTCAGGCTCCTTTATTGGTGTTCTAAAGCGAACAATAGATAATGCACCTACCAATCCTAATGACAGTGCTAGAGATGATTTAACAACAATAATTACTAAAAAAACTACACAAGAGAGAATAGGTATTATAGATCCAATATGATTCTTTCCAGTCAGAGAAAAAGATCTTCTTACATAAAATTCCCTAAGAATAAAAGACATTAGAACACAAATTAAGAAACTATACAGTGTAGGAAGAAGCTCCAATTGAGCAATATCTGGATTTATTAATCTCTTAAAATTGTCAAAATTATCCATAGCTAGCTTTTTAAAGTAAAAGTCTTATTTTATCAGTTCGGAGTCGCTCTTTAGTGACAGACTGGTGTTAAAGAAATTATTATAATTTTCTATTTCAGAGTCTAACGAAATTTTTTTAATACCAATCGACCGTAACAAATTGTTTCCGTATGGACCCTTTTTGTGAGTCCGTAATCCCATGTCTAGAATTCACAATGGAATTCCAATCTAACAAACTCATTTATCAAAAAGAATACACCAAATGACAACAGACTATTTATGTTCTGATTAAACATCTTCACGATGGAGAAGGGTGGAGTTAAAGAAAGATATCAAAATGGTTGAATCAGAGTGGTATTAAGACCCATAGAGGAAAGAAATGGTATTATCTCGGTCTGAAAGAGAAAACACGAAAGAGATCTATGGATTGAACAGATCAGAAATCAACATTTTCCAAGTAAGGTTTCTAAGTTTGAGGTGAATTACTATATTTTTGATTGAATAGATTTATTTAGGTTTTGTTGAAATGAAAACTAAACTTCTAGAGAGTAAAACTCGGAGGTTAAATAGGTGTTTAATTATTTCTTTTTGAGACTTTTCCCCACTAGTTCTTTTCCAGTCTCTATAGTTCCACCAAATTCCAATCAGCAAAAAGGGAAATAAAAAAGGTATTAGAATGATTCGTTTCATTCTTCCACCAGTTGGTGGTTCAACTTTCATATTATGGTGCTCAGTGTAATATCTTAATTGACCATATGAAACATGTGAAATATGTCCTTTATCACCTACTAAATTATCTTTAAGGGGAATTTTATTAAAAGGATCAAACTGAAATAGATATCCTGAGCATAAGAACTGCCATCGAGTATAAAGATTTTGGATATTTGGTGTGGTGATTATAAGAATACCACCTCTTTTCAAAGTTCTTGAAAATTCAGTAAATAGTTGAAATGGTGAAAAAATATGTTCAATACCTTCACAACAAATAATTGCATCAAACTCTTCATCCAAAAAAGGTAATGGTTTTTCCATATCAACTTGAGCAAAATGAGGTTTCTCCTTATTTATGTCAGCACTTATTACCTCCATTCCATATTCAGTAAGAACTTCACCAATCCATCCATTGCCAGCAGGTAAATCCAAGACTTTTTTATTTCGAAAATTATCTTTAAAATGATCCTTTACCTTTTTAACGGCAATATCCATATAGTCTGTTGGATTTGAAACATGGGAGAAATTTGGTTGGTTCATAAATTAATGAAATTGTCCATTTGATGAGTAATCATACCTTCTGACTCGATAGAGTTCCATACGGAATCACTCGACAGTATCAAACTGAAACCGTATGTACATTTAAATGAGACCATTATTCCACATCTCGAGTTTTCAATCGAATTCCAATCCAACCAACTCATTTATCAAAAAGAATACACTAAACGACAACAGATTATTTATCTACTTATTCAACATCTTCATGATAGAGAAGGGTGGGGTTACAGAAAGATATCCAAATGGTTGAATCAGAGTGGAATAAAGACCCTCATAAGGTACATTACAAAATCACTCAACAGTTACTGATTTAGCTAAATTTCTTGGTTTATCTACATCAGTTCCTTTTTCCAAAGCTACATGGTAACTTAGTAATTGTAGTGGAATTGTAAAAATAATTGGAGCTGTGATTCGTCCTAAGTTTGAAGTAATTGGAATAATTTTCATTGCTTTCATAGCCTTCACTTTAGAATTTTCATCTTCAAAAACTATCATTTGAGAGCCTCTTGATTTTACCTCATGTAAATTTGCTTTTAATTTTTCAAGTAGTTCATCGTTAGGCGCTATTGCAATTACTGGCATATTTTTATCAATTAGAGCAATCGGCCCATGCTTTAATTCTCCAGCAGGGTATGCTTCTGCATGAATGTAACTTATCTCTTTCAGTTTAAGTGCCCCTTCAAGAGCTATTGCATGCATTGTTCCTCTTCCCAAAAATAAAGCACTAGTTTTATTTTTAAAACGAACTGCTAATTTTTTTATTTGATCTTCTTGTAATAGCGCTTCATTTATTAAGCCTGGCAATCTTTTTAAGCCATCAACAATTTCTTTTTCTTGAATTTCACTTATAGATCCTTTTATGGAGCCAATTGAGCAAGTTAATAGTGCTAATGCGACTAGTTGAGTGGAAAATGCTTTAGTGCTTGCAACTCCAATTTCAGGGCCAGCATGGGTTAAAAAGGTTAAATCAGAAATTCTAGAAATACTAGACTCTGAAGAGTTAGTAATACAGAGAGTATTAATTTGATTGTTAATTTTTTTTGCATTGTTTAAGGCTTCTAAGGTATCTGCTGTCTCTCCACTTTGAGAAAGAGTAATAAATAGTGTTGCATCAAGAAGAATTGGTCGCCTATATCGATATTCGCTCGCCACTTCAACATTGCAAGGTATTTTTGCAATATCTTCGAGCCAGTATTTTGCTACTATTCCAGCATTAAAACTAGTACCACAAGCTATTATTTGAATTTGTTTTACTTTACTAAAAATTTTTTGTGCATCAGATCCAAAAGATGAAATGACAACTGAATCATTTGTAATTCTTGACTCTAAAGTGTCTCTTATGGCTTGAGGTTGTTCAAAAATTTCTTTTTGCATAAAATGATCATATGGCCCTTTAGTCATTTGACCTGCTTTTAATGTTGAAATTTTGATAGGACGATTAGTGACTTTACCATCTTTATCATAAATAGTTATTTTTTTTATATTAATTTCGGCAATATCTCCATCTTCTAAAAAAATAAATTTCTTTGTGACAGGCAAAAGAGCCATTTGATCAGAGGCGATATAATTACCATTTTTTCCAATTCCAATTACTAAAGGAGATCCTTTTCTAGCTGCAATTATTTGACTTGGAAATTTGGTCGATATTATTCCTAATCCATAAGATCCCTTTAATGATTTAAGTGCTTTCTGAACTGAGGAAAGAAGATCATCGCAAGACTTCATTGCAAAATCAATTGCATGAGCAATAACTTCAGTGTCAGTCTCCGAAGTAAAGTTATAGCCCTTAGCTAGTTGATTGTTTTTAAGTTCAAGATAATTTTCAATTATTCCATTATGAACAACACTTACCATATTTTTAGATACGTGAGGATGGGCATTATGATTTGCAGGCTCTCCATGAGTAGCCCAACGAGTATGCGCAATACCGATATTTCCTGAAATTAAATGTTTTCTTAACTTTAAGTTGTCCTCAAGATTTTTAACCCTGCCAACTGACCTTGCACGATTAAAAGTATTTTTATCAGACAGCACAATAAGACCTGAAGAGTCATAGCCTCTGTATTCTAGAAGATTCAAGCCTTCTAGCAATAAAGGAATAATATTTTTATTAGAAACACCACCAACGATTCCACACATATCTTTTGTTGTAAAAAAAGAATGGTAAAGATGTTAAAGCAAAAAAAAGACTAAGAAAAACTAATTACAGTCCAATTAATGATTTTTTCTTAACATTTATAGTTTGTTCCTGACCCATGATATTCATTAGTAATATTACTCTTTCATCAGACTTGAAGGATTCAAATATAGCAACACAATTTTTAAAAACGCCTTCAGTTATTTGAACTTTATCACCTATTTTAAAATCATTTAAATATTTTAATTTTTGGGAAGTATTAAATTCATTTTCTTTAATAAAGTCTATTATTTTATTAGAAATTTTGGCATAACTTAAACCAAACCTAACAAAATTTAAAACACCTTTTGTTGATCGAATAGGCCCCCAGTTGTCTGAAGTTTCATCAAGATGTATAAAAAGATATCCAGGAAATAAAACTACAATTTTATTATTAATTTTTGCGTATGGACAATAAGTGTCATAATCTTGATTTTCAAGATTAGCTAATGCAATTTTCTCTTGTCTTGGTTTTGTTTTAAGTAAATACCATTTTTTCATAAAGCTCATTATAAGCTATATTTATTCACTGTTCAATATTTGAACATATGGCATATTATTCAGTTTAGAGATAAAAATTAATTTATAAACTATAATTAATAAATGAAAGCTGATCTTCACAATCATTCTTACTATTCAGATGGGCTTCTATCTCCCAGTGAGTTAGTGAGGCTAGCTAGCAAGGCTAACTGTGATTTGTTTTCTTTGACAGATCATGATACAACAGATGGTATGGCTGAAGCTAGGTTAGAAGCTGATAAAGTAGATTTAAATCTCATCAATGGTGTTGAAATATCTGCGTTTTGGAGAAATATGGCTATCCATATTGTTGGTTTGGGTGTTGATGTTGATAATGATATTCTTCAAGCTGGTCTAATGCATAATAAAGAGTTAAGAAAAATTAGAGCAGAAAAAATAGCTCTTAGTTTACGGCGTTCTGGAATTATGGATGCATTAGAAAAAGCCAAAAGTATCAGTGGAGGTCATATGCTTACACGAACCCATTTTGCGCAAATGTTAATTCAAGAAGGTTACTGCAAAGACATGAAGTCAGTTTTCAGAAGATATCTGACTGGAAAAAAGCCTGGTGGTGTAAAGGTAGAGTGGAAAGATTTTGATGAGGTTATAAATTGGATACAATCAGCTGGAGGTAAAGCATTTATTGCGCATCCTTTTCGTTATCGAATGACACATACTAAAATAAAAAAATTGATTAGGGACTTTAAAGAAGCTTCTGGAGATGGTTTTGAAGTAGTTAATGCAAATAGCTCTAAAGAGGAAATTACTCTTGCAAACCAGTGGTCAGAAGATCATGATTTACTAGCATCATGTGGCTCAGATTTCCATGGATGGCCGAATCAAAGAGTTCAAATAGGAAATTTGACTGAGCTGCCTAATCCTAAAAGAGCTATTTGGAGTAACATATAGTGGCCTTATTCCTTGATATTCATCCTGATAACCCCCAGTCAAGATTTATTGCAAAAGTAACTGAAACTTTAAAGAGTGGTGCTGTAATTGCTTACCCAACTGACTCTGGTTATGCTTTAGGATGTGCATTAGGCAATAAGAATGCGATGGATAGAATTATAAAAATTAGACAATTAAAAAGACACCATCACTTTACATTAATGCTTAAAGATTTGTCACATGTTGGAGAGTATGCAAAATTAAATAACTCAGGATTTAGATTATTAAAAAAAATATTACCAGGTGCATACACCTTTATTCTTGAGGGAACAAAAGATATACCTAATCGTTTATTAAATGGAAATAGAAAAACAATTGGTGTGAGGGTTTCAAATAATGCAATTGTGCAATCAATATTGGAGGATTTGATGGAGCCAATTATGAGTGTTTCATTAATTATTAAGGGTTATGAGTTCTACCACGGTAATGATGTTAAGACAGTTCTAAATAATTCAATTGATCTTATTATTGATTCAGGTCACTGCCCACCAGAACCAACGACAGTCATAGACATTTCACAGAATGATATAGTTGTCCTAAGAGAGGGGGCAGGAAGTGTCGAATTTGTAAATTAATACTACTTGTTTTTAAAATGTAATTACAATATAATTACATTATGGCAAAAATCATAAAAATTGGCAACTCTCAGGGTATCAGAATTCCTAAGCCAATCATTGCTCTTGCAAATCTTGAAGATAAAGAGCTTGAATTTGTTGTATTGGATAGTGGCTTACTGATAACACCTGAAAAAAAAGTAAGAATAGATTGGGATAATAAAAACAAACCTGAACTAACTGCAAAATGGGAGTGGAGTAAGAGCTAATGAAGCGTTTTGAGGTATGGCTTGTTATGAAAAATCCCGAGTATGGGCGCGTTGTTGATAATTTGGGTTTATGCGCCATTGTGACTCCTGATGAACTCAACAATTTAACAAGTCTTTTGGTAGCTCCAATGACAACATCATACGAAGAAATTCCTAGTCGAGTTTCTTGTAATTTTGAGGGTGCAAAGGGCTTCATAATGACAGACCAAATTAGGGCAATTGAGAAGCATTGTTTTATTAAAAAATTAGGCAAACTTGAATCTGAGGTTCAAGTAAATCTATGTGATTGCCTTCAAGAGTTTTTTGCTTACTAGCTAGCGCTGTGCGTATAATCATCTCATTTATATGCAAACAATTTCAAAATGAAAACTGCTGAAATTCGTCAGAAATTTTTAACTTACTTTGAGAGTCATGGTCATTCAATTCAGCAGAGTGCATCCTTAGTTCCTCATAATGACAATACCTTGCTCTTTGTAAATGCTGGAATGGTTCCTTTCAAGGATTTTTTCACTGGGGCTGCAAAAAAGCCTTTTAACAGAGCAGTTTCTTGCCAAAGGTGTGTTAGAGCAGGTGGAAAGCATAATGATCTAGATAACGTAGGATATACCGCAAGGCACCATACATTTTTTGAGATGTTGGGTAACTTTAGTTTCGGTGACTATTTTAAAAGTGAAGCAATTCGATTTTGTTGGGATTTCTTAACAGTTGAGCTTGGCCTTCCAAAAGAAAAACTCTGGGTAAGTGTGTTTGAAGAGGACGACGAAGCCGCAGATATATGGGTTAATGAGATTGGGTTTCCTGTTAATAGGATTTCAAGGTGTGGCGCAAAAGATAATTTTTGGCAAATGGGTGATACAGGTCCTTGTGGGCCATGCAGTGAGGTTTTTTATGATCATGGAGACCATATTGAAGGAGGTCCCCCAGGAACGCCAGAAGAGGATGGAGACAGATTCATTGAGATATGGAATCTAGTTTTTATGCAATTCGATCGTCAAG
>Ga0257115_1000976_pt1 | contig 21158 bp, 17 predicted proteins | sample SI112_100mmetaG_FD_194465 | JGI IMG/M metagenome (GOLD analysis project Ga0257115, IMG submission 194465) | Marine microbial communities from Saanich Inlet, British Columbia, Canada - SI112_100m | ecosystem: Environmental > Aquatic > Marine > Inlet | place: Canada: British Columbia | collected...
GTCTTGGCGGGGTCATAGTGTCCTATATTTGTGGAGTTAAGATATTGTTCTACAAATCAATAGCTTAAAGATATAGGTTTGATGTTTTGTTTGTGAATTTTAGGTGAAAAATGAACCATATCATTTCTATGGTTTTAATTTATAAAATACACAAATTATTCAAAAAAAATTTATAGATAGATTTAGTGCAAATTGCAATATAATTCTTATATGAAAAAAACTTATGGCAACTATTGTGTGACGATAAATTGTCTTTATTAAGCCTTTTAATTTATGATTTGGGATCAAGAAAAATACGTTAAAGCATGGAACTTTGCATCAGTAGCTCACCAAGGACAGCTAGTTCCGGGCACTAAAAATCCTTACATCAATCACATTGGGCTTGTCGTTATGGAAGCACTTGCTACTGTATCAAATTCTGAAAATATTGATAACCCTAACCTTTTAATTCAGTGCGCTCTGCTTCATGACACCATTGAAGATACTGACCTAGAGTATGACGATATTGAATATGAATTTGGTAGGGAGATTGCAGATGGTGTTTTGGCGCTTACCAAAAACAAAAAATTAAAGACCAAAGTTGAAAAAATGACTGACAGTCTTTCTAGAATTAAGCAACAACCAGAAGAAGTTTGGATGGTGAAACTTTGTGATCGAATAACTAATCTACAGCCTCCCCCAGTTCACTGGGGTAAAGATAAGATCGAAGCTTACTATTACGAATCTATTTCAATACTTAATAGTCTAGGTGTTGCAAGCGATTTTCTTCAAGCAAGATTAAAAGAAAAAATAGAAAACTACAAATATTATTAATCAAATTATACAAAGTTTGTTCTAACTTCTTTCTCTATAGATTCCATTTCAGTATCGATTGATGAAGGTATTTCTAAAGATAAATGATGGATCGAAAATTCCAATTTTTTAGCTACATTCATTTTTGCATTTGGACTTGAGATAAAAACTTTAAATTTTTCAAGCTTATCTTTTCCAAAAGATTTTTCAAATTGTTCTTGTTCATTTTTATCAAAGCGTCCATCTTCAATAATTAATGAAGCAGATAGCCATAATTTAACTGAATCTTTCAATTCTTTAATAATTTCTATAACTGCTGGGTCAACATATTTATCAATATCTTTTTGAATTTTTTTATCAATTTTTTCGATTTCAGATGTTGAATAATCGTCTTTATTAGAAGCAAACCACAGTAAAGCTCTACATCTAACTAGTATTGGTGGATGAGTAGGCTGAAAATTACTTGGCATTACGAGATCTTCTGTTCTACTAAGTTGTGATATAAATTCACCTACATTAAACTTAAGATGTTTAGATGAAAGCCCAGAATTAACCTTCATCATTGCTCGAACTGAAGCATTTAAATCCCCACTAGATAGAAGTCCAATGCGATCAGCAGAAAATTCTTGAGCTCTTTTTTGACTAAAAAATTCAAGATTTTCATTATCAGACTGCCCTTCAGTCAGACTATGGCTATAGAGAAAATGACCAAGTTCATGGCCAATTACAAACTCAAGCTCATCATCCTCCAAAATATCAATAAGACCTGATGAGAGTTGAATAATACATTCAACGTCATTTCCTGCAGTACAAGAGGCATTTAGATCTTTTGATGCGTAGACATAGGTTGTGACTGCTGAGCTCGGAATTTTTAAATTACCAGTAACATTATCAATGCACTTTGAAATGATAGGTGTTATTAGTGACGTAACATGAAGATTATTAAGCGCTAAAAATGCATTAAAGTCACTAGAATCAAATTGTGACTGCAGGTTAGGCTTTAAAGTATCTCCTGAAAATCTAACACTCTCAGCATAGAGACGAGACTCAGAAAGATTATCAGACGTACCTTTCACGCGCCGCTGAGATAATATCAATCATTACTTGAGCATTTTTTCTTTGATTGTCAGTTTGAGTACTAGTTGTAGCGCTATTCCATATAACCAACTCTTTTCGAAATAACTTTCGAGAATCTTTATTACTGACAGTAGGATATATGTTTAATAGACCTTCAATATCAATACTTTTGGGAGGTTTATTCATTTTAAGAATTTGGTTGCGTATGTATTTTTTTGAAGTTGCATAATTTAAATCAAGTTGATCGACTACCTTAGCTATTAACTCAATTTCTTTAGGATGGATAGAACTGTCAGCAACCATAACTTCAATCGACAAATCTAAAGCTTCATATTTAAAAGATCTATCATCAATGTCCTTTAGTTCATAAAAAACGTCTTCTAAGGATAATTCATCAAATTCTGACAATTCTTTCAGAGTGGATAATTCATTATTAAAGTCTTTTAAAAGTCTATTTTTCTCTCTTTCAGGGTAATCTATAATCTTATTATTAAACCATTTTTTAATATATTTTATTTCAGAATCACTAAATTCATTGTCTGACAAAGCGACAGCGACAGCTAATTTAACTTGAAGGAGTAATTTACTATTAATACTCATATGCTAAAGAATATATTAATCAATTTTAATTGAACCCTTCTTACCATCTAAATCAGAAATTGATACTTCTTTTTTTACACCTGAATTTACATCTAAAAAAGATGCATGCATAATGCCATCATCATCATAAGAATAGGTTACCTCCACTGGATCTCCTCGCCTGTTACCTGGAGGCAATGGACCCAACCAGTCATCATAGATAACATTAACAAAATCAGGATCAGTTTCTAAAGCATTTGATTGAGTCATCCGACAATGTAACTCTGGACAATCATCTTGAGGTGTGGCGTATGTTTTCGTGGATGAGCATGGCCTCTTTACATTTTTTTCAATAACAATAGAAACTTTAAGATCCCATTTATCTTTCTCTACATCAAGGTCCCTCACAATACACCCAAAGTAGGCTGGCGTAACGTCTTGAACAGAAATTTTATTAATATTAGCTTTCTGGGCATCATTAAGTTTTGAGTGGTCCCCTTTATGTGCAGCATAAATTGAGGCTCCTAATGCCACAACCTCATCAACGTTAGTGGTTGCGGTAGGAGTCATCTTAAAAACTCTCTTAACACTTTGCTGAACAAGTGGAATCCTCGTACTTCCGCCAACTAAAAAAACCGCTTCAATGTCACCCAGCTTAATTTTTGAAAGTTCTATAACATTTTCACAAGTCATTTCAGCTTTAGCAATCATTGAGGATATCTCGTCTTCAAATTCAGACCGAGAAATTTCGATAGTTTCTTTAAGAACCTTAGGCTTTATATCTCTTTTGGATAAAGATTTTTTTTGCTCTTCTGCCATAGTTTTAGTAAAGTCTCCTTCTTCCATTTCTTCACCAGTTTGTTTAAGGTATTTTTTTTGAATGATTTTTTGCAATGCTGTATCAAAATCATCTCCCCCTAACTCAGCAATTCCATCTGTTGCAATCACTTCAACATCAAATCCATCTATTTTTACAATTGAAATGTCAAATGTTCCACCTCCTAAGTCATAAACAGCGTAATAACCTCTTAAGGCTCCATCACCTTCATATGCGTAATGGAGAGCTCCAGCGGTTGGCTCATCGATCATATGATTCACATTTATTCCAGCAAGCTTTGCTGCTTTTTTAGTTTCGACTCTAGCCTCATTAGAAAAGTTTGCAGGAACAGTTATAACGGCTTCATTTATTTCACCAATTTGATTTTTTGCATCAAAATACAGTCTCTTCAAGATTTCAGCACTCAAGTTTGTTGGTGTATGCTTCTTACCATTGTAGGTGTACTTTGTTTTTTTACCCATATCCCTTTTAAATCTAGCTGCTACGTTATCTTCAGTACCTAACATTTTTCTAGCTTCTTCACCAGTATGAGAAACTTCAGATCCATCAAAAGCAATACATGAAGCTGTAATATTTTCACCATCACTGTTGTGAATAATTTTAGGTCTGCCAGTATCATCGATATATGCGATAGCTGAGTATGTTGTTCCGAGATCTATTCCGATAAATGAAGCCATATCATAATTCCTTTTAATTATTAGTAAATTCTGAAGTTTTAAAGACGTATATTGAAACCGTGGCTTTAGAAATTATTTGATAGTTTGAGTCTTCTCCATCAATTAAGTTAAGATCGATCTTTCTTCTGTACCCTGGCGCAATAACTTCAGCAATATTGAAATGCTGATCTTTATCCTTAGTTTCTTTCTTGTTTCTCTCTGTAACATCTGAAACCCCTTTTGAGGTCCTATAATCATCTCCAAGTTTAGGATAAAAAATCTCAATATCATATTCAGCAAGTGCCTCTTCCATCTGAGTCTGAATATCATTTAGGCCCTTTAAATCAATATGGTTTTCATTGATATACTCTTTTATTAATGAATCAAGATATGTAAACTTTGAGAAGTAATTTTTAAGCTTACTAGCGTCATAGCCATCTTTATATCTTGAGATTTCTTTTTCTTTTTTCTCTATATCTTGTCTGAGAATTTTAAATTCACCACTTAAATTATTAAAACCTTCACGAAGCTTAATATAATTTAAATTGTCAGCTTTGCTTGAAGCCTCCTGAGGTATGTTTAAATTTACTTCATGAGTCTCTTCTAGTTCTATTTTATTAGTGGTGTTTTCACTAAGATCAACATTAGAATCTAATAGAATTTTTTGGGAGGAAAATCTTTCAAGTAGGTAAAGAGAAATAATGACAAGAGAGATAACAAATATAAACATTGAATTTATCTGCAAATTATTGCTATCAGCAACACCTATGATAATCACACTTAAAACAAAGCAAATAACAAAATATAGATAAAGCTTAATTCTTGAAATAACAATATCTTTGTTAGTATTCATAAAAATCTATTATTTAATAATCTTGAAAATCAAGTTCATTATGGCTCTAGATAAGAATAAAAACAAGTTTTTATTATAACTAATCATTAAAAATTAAGCTTTTCTGAAAAATTTAGTTCAGCCACATATAATTTATCTATCATTTTTTGATCTCTTTTAACTGTAATTAAAATACTCTCTTGATTTTTCAAGTAACACCAATAATCGATCTCTTCAAGCCCAGTGATCATTAGTTGATGTTGTATTAACGCTCTAGGAAATAAGCCTTTTTTAGCTTCTTTGTATTCTAATTCTGAGCAACTTATCTTAACTAATTTACTAAAATCTTCTGAAAAACCATCGATAGTAGCCATTAGCCAAGGAAAGCGTTTGTCTTGAATACATATTGGGAAAATCTTTAAGCCAAACTTTTCATCATATTTATCTCTAGCTTCTTGAAGTATATTAACAGTTGATTTCAATTCTTCTGAAGAGCCAATATCAGTTTTATTGTTTTTTAACTTAAGTAATTCTGAAGATTTATTACTTAATACTTTAGCTGCATCTGAAGATCCTAGGCCCGAATGTCGCCATTCAATCCATTTTTTACCGCCTATTCCAACATCAATAATTTGAAACCGTTTCTTTGTTGGCTTTCTGAATTTAGGTTTAGGTTTTTTAGTATCAACTTTTTGTTCTTTTTTTGTCTCTGTCTTCTTATTTTTAGTTTTATCATCTTTTTTGATTTTAGCTTTCTTTTTAGATTCTAATTTTTTTCTTGCTTTTTCTAATTTTGCATTTTGAGATTTAGCTTGTGCTGCAAGAATATATTTATCTAATTCTTCTTCTTTTGACTTTTTAGCCTTGTCTTCACGCGCCTTCTTAGCTTTTTCTTCTTTATCTTTTTTAGCTTTTTTATTTCTAGCTTTTTCAGCCTTGTCTTTAAGAGCCTGCTTAGCTTTTTCCTCTTTATCTTTTTTATCTTTTTTATTTCTAGCTTTTTCAGCTTGCTTATTTCTTTCTTCTTGATCTTCTTCCTCTTCTTCTCTTTCTATTTGTTTTTTTTGTTCTCTTTCTTTTTTATCTCTCTCTTCTTGTGCTTTTTTAACCTTCTTTTTAGAATCAGATCTTAATTTAACCAATATCAATAATGGAATAATCAACCATAATAGAAGTTTTGGTCTCGTCTTAATCAATTTAATAAGCGCCTCTTTAGCTTTCTTATCTCCAGCTAAAGTGGCTTTTGCATACCAAAATAATGCAGATGAATATTTCCTTTTATATTCATAAAGTCTTCCAATTTGATAGAGAGAATCGCGATATTTGGTAGCTTTTTTAAACCAAACAATGGCAATATCTTTACTTCTAGGAACACCGCTTCCACTTAGATATAATTTTGCTAATTCATATTGAGCTTGCGGATAATCTTGTGAGGCAGCCTTTTCAAACCAATAAGCTGCATCTTTAAATTGCCTTTTCTTAAAATATTCTAAGCCTTTTTGGTATTTACCCTCTTTTGTTGTTGGCGCATTTATTTTCTCTATCTCTTTAAGTAAAGTTTTTGCAAAATAATTGCCCTGATTTGCAGATTTTGTAGCCCATTCTTCTGCTTTTTTTAGGTTTTTTGTTACGCCATTTCCACCATCATAATATAATTTTGCTAATCTATATTGAGCAGTAGCATAACCTCCTAACGCAGCCTTTTCAAACCAAAAGAAGGCATTTATAGAACTTTTAGAAGCATGTTGACCTTCGTAATGCATCAAGCCTACATGATATTGGGCATCATGATTTTTAAGGTTAGCTGCTTTTGTAAACCACTCAAAAGCCTTCTTATGACTTATATTAACACCAAGTCCTTTGTAATACATATATCCTAAATAGTATTGAACTTGAGCATGTATTGGATTGTTTTTAGTAAAAGGGAGCCATTCTTCAAGGGCAGTTTTGTAATCTGCTTTATTGTAAGCATTCAATCCTTTTTGATAATCACCTTTTACTGGCAGATTAGGTGGTTTTATTCTAGCGAGAAGTCTTTGTGCATTATCATTACCTTGAGAAGATGATTTTATAGCCCATTCTTTGGCTATTTTTAGGTCTTTACTGACGTAAGTTCCATGAAAATATAGTAGCGCTAATTGATATTGTGCATCATCATTGTTCTGATCTGCTGATTGCCTAAAAAAGTAAAGAGCTGTCACAATATTTGCTGAAACGCCTTCACCGTTTTGATACATCATGCCCAAATAATATTGAGCAACAGAACTTTTTAGATCAGCTGCTTTTAAAAACCATTCTCTTGCCTTGCTATAATTTTTAGGACTGCCATATCCTTTGAGATATATAAGTCCTAATTTGATTTGAACTTGAGTATGCGTTGGATTCTCATCGGCAAAAGGGAGCCATTCTTCAAGGGCAGTTTTGTAATCTTTTTTATTGTAAGCATACAATCCTTTTTGATAATCACCTTTTACTGGCAGATCAGATGGATCAGGTGATTGAGCGTTACAGACTTTTGCCTTTTGGAACCACTCCTTAGCATCTTTGATCCTAGTAAGACCAGAGCCTTCAACTATTAGACCGTCAAGATAACATTTTGAAGTTTTTAAATATGCTTCACAATAATCTAATCTTGCTGCTTCTAAAAACGTTCTGCAAGCTAGTTCAAGGCTTATACCTACACCTTGACCATTTTCAAACATAGATCCAATAATAAATTTTGCTCTACCATTTGATTTGAGTTCTTTAATATCACATTCTTTATGGGCAACTGAAAAATTTTTAGATTTGTATGCTTTTTCACATTCATTGATACCAGCAATTGAAGAACTAACTAGAAATACTGCTAGCAATAAAGATAATTTTAATCTAGAAAAAATTGTGATTATCATTTCAGAATTGTACATGACTCAATATATGGCGTATATTATGATTCATATTGAATCATTAAAACTCAACATAAGTTAGGTCATAGTCATAGATAATCTTTCAAAAATAAAAGAAATTGCAACTCAAAAAGGAATTGATCATCTGTTTCACTTTACGATGTTTGATTACCTACCTGAAATACTCTCAGAAGGCTTGTATTCCAGAACCATCCTAAGAAAAGAAAAAAGTGGCAGATATAAATTTACTGACAAAGCTCGATTAGACAAAAAAACAAGTCGAATTTCAGTCAGTATTAGTTACCCCAATTGGCAAATGTTTTATAACAAAAGAATAAATTATAACGATGCTGAAGGATGGGCTCTATTAATGCTTGATTCTAGAATTTTATGGGAATTGGATTGTTGGTTCATCCCAAAAAATGCAGCCAGTAGTTCTGTATATAAAGGCAGTAAATCGTCCTCAAGTGATAAACTTAGTGAAATGTTTGAAGATATAAATAGGCCTATTTCATATCCACTTAATTGGACAACTGATGTACAAGCAGAGGTTATGGTTAAGGATAGGATACCCCCTGAATATATTAAGAATATATTTGTTGAAAATTCTCAAGATAAAAACCACTGTGAGAGAATATGTAGAAGAAACATTGAAATCATTATCAATAAAAAACTTTTTGGTCCTCGCAAATAAGTATTAATTAAATCCTTCTAATATGGCCAAAAGACCAATATTTTTTAGTTCTGATAAACAAGATTCACTCCTACAAACAAGAGAGGTTGATTTTCAATGGCATCCTGGTTTATCTGTCTCGCAGAAGCAAAAATCTATTGAATCTCTTCATATTGCCGCCAAAGAGCAATTTAATCTTAATAATATTCTAGAAATCTCAAGTAAATCAAAAAACTCTCTTGGAGTTAGCTTAAGTGCGTTTAATTTGTGTTTAACCAATAAAGACAACATCTTGGCTACAGTTGAAGTATTCTTCCAAGGAAGCAAAGTCTTTGTTCATGGGGGGCCCTATAAAGATCTATACCAAAAGACTCCAAGAGAGGCAAAAAAAGACCAAAGACTTTTAGAGTCGGGAGATTTATTAAAATTTAGTTTTGATGATAAAAATTGGCCTCTTACCCCTCCTACAATCTTCTATGACTTCCTATATTGCACAGCATTGACTCAAAACCCTGAACAAGCTGGAGCTTTGCTTGATTATGAAGCATTTACTGATATTGAATTCAATCCTAATAAATCAATCAATTGCCAAGCAGCTTCTGCTGCTATATACAAATCCTTGGTAAATAAATCTTTAATTGCTGAAGCAATGGAATCTTATACAAAATTTATAAAAATTCACAATAAATACGCAACCAGTAATCAATTAATTCAAGTAGGACTTTTTTAAATTTATAGGTCAAAAAAGATTTAATAATAATAATATTAATAATTGAATTACAATAATCTCATATGAAATATCAAGCAACCAATCCAAATCCCGCCTCTCTTCTCTCATCCTTAAGAGATATTGGCTATAACATTGAAACTGCTATTGAAGACCTAATAGATAACTCTATTACTGCAAAAGCTATCAAGATTGAAATCAGAATGATTTGGAATAAAGGTAACCCTTGGATGGCGATACTAGACAATGGCCATGGGATGTCTAGCTTAGACTTAATTAAAGCAATGACACTAGCGGGACATAATCCTCTAGAAACAAGACATAAAGATGATTTAGGAAGATTTGGACTTGGATTAAAAACCGCCTCATTCTCTCAATGTAAGCAACTAACTGTTATTACTTTTAATAATGGTTCTTTATCTGCTGCAGAAATTGATTTAGAGGAAGTTAATAAAAATATTGATAAAGGTTTCAGAGTTGGTGTTCTTGAAGATGAAGATATTAAAGCCCTATCTCTATCTCTTCTAAATGACCAGTTCCCTGAATTCTTGCCTTCCAAAAAAGGTACATTAGTTTTATGGCGAAATATGGACAGGATTGATCATTTTGACCATATAGATACCCGACAAAGAAAGTTCAACTCTATGAGAAGTAGCGTTAAAGATCGTATTCAAATCACTTTTCATAGATTTATGAAGCAAGAAGAAGGAAATCCAAAAATTGAAATTATTTTTAATAAGGATGCATTAGAGTACTTTGATCCCTTTAATACGAAAAACTTAAAAACTAGAGAATTATCAGAGAAAACTTTAAAGTTAGAAAATAAAGAAATATTAGCCCAAGCCTATATATTGCCTCATCATTCTGTAGGAGAAGATGAATATAAAAAATACGCGTTACCAGGCGGATATTTCATGAATCAAGGGTTCTATGTTTATAGAAATAGAAGGCTAATTTCAAGAGGCACGTGGCTACGTTTAACGCATCGAAGCGAATTAACAAAATTAGTAAGAGTTCGAATTGATATACCCAATAGCCTTGATGATTTACTCAGAGTAAACGTTATGAAATCTAGCTTAATTTTTCCTGAAACTATAAAAGAACAACTGAATCAAGTTTTAGAGCAAATAACAAAAGCAGGTATTCAGGTTTTTAGAAAAAGAGCACAAAGGGTTATTACTGAAATTAGAGAGCCGATGTGGGTAAGAACAAAAAATGACGGAAAAATATTCTATCAAATTAACCAGGATAGTCGTTTAATTTCATCACTAACTGAAGATCTAAATGAAGAACAATTTAATAAATTTTCCATACTCATAAAATCTTTAGAAAGTTGCTTTCCTACCATGCCATTTTTTAATGACCTCGCAAACAATCCAAATGAGTTAGAACAACCTACAATATCTGAAGAAGAGCTCATCAGAGTTATAAATATTTTTAAATCCGATATAGAGGACAACATGTATGATATTAATTCAATCTTAAAAATTGAACCTTTTGCTTCAAATAAAGAACTAACTAAAAGAATATTAAATGACTTGGGACTTCTCGAATGAACATAAATCTTGAAAAAATAGAAGACGCTACTTATCATTTACTTACCAGTAAAGAGCAAGAGAATATAGATAAGGAAATCATTAAATCAGAAGTACTTAAAATTTTTAAAGTTTACCATTCAGAAGGAAATCCAAGTGAATCAGACGTCGAAACTATAGTCAAGCGCTTGATGCAACGTTTAGAGATAGACATGGTTATCGGTCAATTTTTTGCTTCCAGTTATCAGCCTTGGCTTGATGATAAACGTAAGGATATAAATTGGCGTTATTCAGATAGATACAATAGATTTTTAGCTGAAGAAAATTTTCCCAATAAAGTTATTAAGACTATAAGTCGAGACACTGACCAAATATTAGACCTTGCTGAAGATCCTTCAAAATCCGGATCATGGTCAAGAAAAGGGCTGGTCGTAGGGCACGTACAATCAGGCAAGACAGCAAATTATACTGGTCTCATATGTAAAGCTGCCGATGTAGGTTACAAATTGATCATTATCTTGGCAGGAATGTCGAATGATCTAAGAAATCAAACTCAAAGTAGAGCTGATGAAGGCTTTGTTGGCATCGACACAGGTTTGATCGGTACTTCAAGTAGATTTACAGAGATCTTAACAGGTGTTGGAAAAATTGATCGTGATCTATTGGCTGAAGTTCTAACAACGAGTAAGCAAGATTTTCATCGCGCCTTTTCTAAAATACCCAGATCATTATCTAACAGTCGGCAACCTTTTTTTGCAGTCATCAAAAAAAATAAGTTTAGTTTTGATAACTTGATTTCTTGGTTAACAAGTATTTCTCCGAGCTTTGATGATATACCTCTACTTCTAATTGATGATGAAGCTGACCACGCTTCAATAAATACTGCGAAACCAGAGCTAGATCCAACAACAATTAATCAAAAAATTAATGATTTACTAGCAATTTTTCCTAAAAATATTTATGTAGGCTATACCGCAACCCCATTTGCAAATGTATTTATCAGTCCCAGTGAATCAGATATTTTTCCAGAGGATTTCATCTACTCATTAAATACTCCAACCGACTATATAGGACCAGATCAAATATTTGGATTTGATGATAGGTTTGATGTAGTTAGAGCTTTACCTATTGAGGAATATTATGAAGACGCTATGAGTGATATTATCAGTCCTTATATTCCTTTAAAACACAAAAAAGATCGTGATTTTGATGACCTTCCTCCCAGCTTGGAAGAAGCAATAATGGTTTTTGTTTTGACTTGTACCGAGCGAAACTTGAGAGGCCAAAACCTAAAACATAAATCAATGATGATCAATGTGAGTGTCTTCAAGGATATTCAACACGCTGTAAAGGATTTAACATACCAATTTCTTATTAGTCTTAAAGAGTCTGTGAATGTAAACTTTGCACTTGAAGAAGATGCACTAGATGACAGCATCATTAGACGTTTTCATAATCTATGGAAAAAAGAATTTAATGATCTTGATTGGAATCTGCTTCTTAAAGAGCTAAAAAATGCAATCTCACCGATACAGGTTATTGAAGTTAATACTTCTATATATGGCGAATCATTGTCTTACGATGATCTTGAATGGCCAAATGGAAGATCAGTAATTGCTGTAGGAGGCTATGCCTTATCTAGAGGGCTTACGCTAGAAGGTTTAACAACAAGCTATCTTCTTAGAAATACCAAAATGTATGACACTTTAATGCAGATGGGGCGATGGTTTGGTTATCGTAAGGAGTATGAGGATTTATGTCGTGTTTATTTACCCGAAGAATCGATAGAATGGTATGAGTACATTACAGAAGCTACTGAAGAGCTAAGAGAAGAGTTCAGAAAAATGAGAAGAGCCCAAATGACTCCAAAGGAATTTGGACTTCGGGTAAGAAATCATCCAGCTTCATTACTCATTACAGCCAGAAATAAAATGAGGACTGGCGAGCTGGTTATTGATAGAGCTGTTAACCTAAAAGGCAGGCAAATTGAAACCTCTGTTCTAAGCACCCATCCTGAAGAAATCAATAAAAACACCGAATCTGTGCGCCTTCTAATTGATCGTCTAGTAGGGTCTCATAATTTTGAAAAAAATAAATCAGGTTACCTTTTTACAAAGATTCCTCATGAAGAAATCATGACCTTCCTTAATTCATATTCTAACCATCCCTTATCACATCTAACTGAATCAAAGCCAATAAAGGAATACGTCAATGTAATGGCTGAAGACGGAATAAAAAAATGGGATCTTCTTCTTGTAAGTAGTGAAGGAGCCTCGACTGAAATGAGAGTTAATTTTTCTGGCCTAAAGGTAAAGGCTGCAAAAAGATCTGTAGTTAAAGATAGCTCAAACTATATTACCAACAAAAGTAAAAGATTTGCAAGTGCAAACTGGGAAAAAGCAGGACTTGACGAGGCTTCTATCAAAGAGATAAAAGCTTACTACAAGTCAATTAATAAAAGAAGTATTCCTGGACATGCCTACCGAGCTAAGAGAAAAGATCCTCTATTAGTAATATACATACTAGACTGCGTACTTAAAGGTAACAATGAAAAGGTTTGTGAGGATGGAATTGTTGCTTGGAGTATAAGCTTTCCAGGTGAAATTGGTGACAAAAAAGATCAATGGATTGAATATTATCAAAATGTAACAATGCAGCAACAGGATTTGTTTTCAACAGAGGAAGATGAGGAGGAGGATTATGAGTAATAACAATCCATGGGAAGATATTACTGTTCCATCCCAAAATATTAAGGCAAGACTAATAGACAGTAACCATCCAATTGAAATTTCTTGGGCAGTTAATCAGGAGGGTCAATACTTACTTGTACTTGTATTTAATAACCTAGAAAACTGTTCAATTAATGACTTTCCCAAAGTAAACGGATTTAATATTTTTCTCACTGATCAAGATGTTCTAGTTATTACTCTTAACAATAAGGAGCAATGGGAGCTTTTTTATTCACTTTGTCAGGATCTTATTGCTTCTACTAGGTCATGCGACAATCACACAGATGCAGTTAACATGTTGATTCGAAGACTTAGATGTTGGCAAATTTTTCTTTCATCAGGAAAACCCAAAATCTTATCTGATGAAAAAATAAGAGGCCTAATTGCTGAATTAATTTTTTTAGAGTTCCATCTTTTTCCATACTTTGAGATGGATGCTGCAATTGAGTATTGGACAGGCCCAGAAGACTCATCTCAAGACTTTAATATTCAAAGCACAGTAGTTGAGGTAAAAAGCCAACTTGGTGAAAAACCCAGTACTGTTAGAATTTCATCTGTAAATCAATTATGCCCTGAGCTTCCTGAATTATATTTACATGTAGTTGTTTTAGGAAAATCTGACGAATCAACTTCGGGCGCATTTAACTTATTCGATTTAATTAACCGTATCAGAAAAGATATATTAGATAGCAACCCCTTGGCAATTGAAAGATTTAATGACCTTCTTTTAAAGGTTGGATATATTGAAAAAACTGAATATAAGAAAAACAACTTTATCTTGTTAAATGAAAAAACTTTTGAAGTGAGGGATGATTTTCCTCGAATTTGCCCAAAAGATGTTCCAATTGGCATTGAACAAGTTAGATATAACGTCAATTTAGCTAGTTGTGAGGATTTTCTAAGTGAATTGAGCTGGGAGAGTAGCAATGCCAGCTGAAGAATTAGATGTGTTTTATAATGAATTTATGCAAGAAATAATCATTTCTGCAGCCTCTGAAGGTGATTTTAATGAGCCTAATTTCACTGAAAAAATATGCGAATTTTTGGAAGAAGAAGGTTTTTTAACGGATTACTACACTGTTAGTTATAAAAAGAAAACCCAAGGAATTAAAGTCGATGCTTGGGCTTATGAATTTGAAACAGGAACATTAAACCTAATAATTTCAGTTTTTACTGAAAGTGATGCTATTGAAACTCTAAGTAAAAAAGAATTAGATAAAGCATTTAAAAGAGTTGAGAAGTTTTTTCAAAAATCTTTAGATATAAAATTCTCTCAAGATTTAGATGAAAGTGATCCTGCGTACCCTCTTGCAGAGCTTATTCATGACTATAAAGATAATATTAATAATATAAAATTTACCTTAATCACAAATCTTAAATTAAGCGGTAGAGTTGAATCAATCGAAAAACTTGATTTTTCAGGTTATAACTCTCAGCGTGCTATATGGGATATAGAAAAAATATTTAGATTCTTCAAACCTGGTCCACCACCAGATCCAATTATTATTGACTTTAATCCACCCCTGTCAATCCTTCCAGCACATACTGGAGAAGAGTCTTTAGAGTCCTATTTACTTGCACTTCCTGGAACTCTATTGGCTTCTTTTTATGAAGTCTATGGAGATAGATTGTTAGAACAAAATGTGAGAACTTTTTTACAATTTAGAGGCAATGTCAATAAAGGGCTTAAAAATACAATACTCCACTATCCAGAGATGTTTTTTGCTTACAATAACGGCATAACAGCAACTGCTGAAGCGGTTAAAATTAAAGAAAAAAAAGGCCATTTCGAACTTCAATCTATAAATAACCTTCAGATCGTAAATGGTGGGCAAACTACCGCCTCGATATTTACAACATCTTTGCAAAATAAAGATGAAGCAGACCTTAGTAAGGTCTTTGTTCAAATGAAACTTACGATAATTAGTTCTGATTTTGAGCAAGAATCAAATCACAAAGAAGATATAAATGAAGCACCAAGACTTCAAGCCAGCTCAATCATTTCCAATATCTCTGAGTACTCTAATACTCAAAACAAGGTAAATGCAGCAGACCTTTCGTCTAATCATGACTTTCATGTAAGGATGGAAGCAATATCAAGACGCATCTGGGCTCCTGCAAAACAAAACTCAACTAATAGTACCAAATGGTTTTATGAAAGACTAAGAGGCTCATTTAATAACAAACAGACTAACTTAACTCAAAGCCAGAAAAAACGATTTCTCAGAGAAAACCCAAAAGCTCAATTAATTGTTAAAACAGATATAGCTAAATTTATTCATTCATGGGAGAAATATCCTCATGTAGTTAGTATGGGAGCACAAAAAAACTTTGTAAAGTTTATTGAAGGCTTTAAAAAAGAAAGTATTAAAGGCTTACAAAAAGAGTGGGAAGATAATGAAAAATCATTTAATGATGATTACTTTAAAGATCTGGTTGTTAAGGCAATTTTATTTAGAGGCTTAGATAAATTAATTATGAAGCAGCCTTGGTATGATGGATATAAGGCAAACATAGTGACATACTCAATTTCAAAATTAAGACAATTAATAGATTCAACTGGAAAATCTCTTGATTTTAATGCCATTTATAAATTGCAAGAAACACCTGATATTCTTACTGAACTTCTACTAGTAATAGCTGAAAATATGGATCAAAGCCTAAAAGACACTCCAGAAGGCATCTCTAATATTGGTGAATGGGCGAAAAATTCTATTGCTTGGGAAAATGCTCGAAAACTAGAAATTGATTTTGAAATAGAGCGCATAAACACATACCTTGTCAGCAAAGAAAAAGAAAAAATTAAACAACAGGATGCATCTAAGAAACAAGCTTTAACAAATGACTTGGAAATTGAAATTTATGTCGTTCAAAAAACTGGAGACCACTGGAAAAAAGTTTTATCTTGGGGGAAAGAAAAAAACCTACTAACTCCTAAAGAAATTAGCATACTTGAAATAGCAAGCTTAATTCCTAAAAAAATGCCTAGTATTGGACAATGTAAAATCTTAATTGATATAGAAGGAAGTATGACTTTAGAAGGTTTTCTAGGCTAATTTTAGAGATTAAAAAATGATAATACCTAAATTAAAACCATCAGGTAGAGATAGAGAGTTTATAAAATATACTAGCAAGCAAAGATCAGAAGTTATTATTGGATGGCTATTTAAGAGTGAAAATCATAGAGAATTAGATATAAAAATACTTGATAAAGATTTTAAATCCCATGGCTGGCAATCGATGGGAATACTCCATTATTTGGGATTAAAAAAAGAATTTAAGGGTATTTTTAAAAACCATACTATTAAGGAAGCAATAAGCTTGTTAGAGCTCGATAAGCAAGACTTCACTCAAATCATTCAGCTTCTTAACTTTAAAACAAAAAAATCAGAATTAAACACGGAGAATTTGTTTATGCATAAACCTCTTAAGAAAAAAACTAATCAAGTTCAAATAATTACCTCAACTAATAAAAGATCACCTCGAGAAAAAAATGTTAAAGACTTAGAAAAAGAAAAGACTGGCATTCAAGCATTAAAAGACAAATATTCTGGATTTAGAGTTGCAAAAAAAGCTGATATAAAGCTTATTTGCTCAATATTAGGAGTTAATCATGAAAGATACTTTAAAACTTTTGATGGAGTAATATTGAGAGAGGGTTTAAATGAAATATATGAAATAAAAACTCTTAAAGATTTCAAAATGATAGAGCTAAAGGCTACTAAGGGTTCAACTAAAGATTTTCCAAATAATTCTTTTTTTGGATTTACTCAAAATGAACATGATTTTCTAAAAATTTTTTATAATTCATATTTTTTATGTATTTTCCATGTTGAACAAAGCCTATGCTCTGATTTAATAAATATCTTTGAATTTGAAAAGTTAACAAGAACAACTGAAAATAGGAGTTTATTTCGAACTCAATACCAAGTTAAATTTAAACCTTATGAATAAAATTATTGATCAAAAATACGTTATTTCCAATGATGATAGGAAATATGTCAAATTTCTAGTAACAATAGCCCTTCGACTAGGCATAGAGGTCAAAGAACCAGAAGATATTGTTTTAAGATTTAATGGAAGATTTTCTGAATATAATGACAAGAAGTTTAAAGTAATGGGTGTAACAAAAAGCCATGATAGTTATAATTATGTTGGCTCTCTTTCTGTAAATGGAAAAACTTTTGACACAACTGAAGTCAAAATTTGTACGCCTCGAGTTAATCAGAGTGAGATTAACACTCTTTGGCCAATCTTTAAAGACAACTATAGAAGCCAGCTTAAAAATCATACTAGAACACGAGATTTTATTACTGAGTATGGGTCAGACCAAATAAATTTAACAATTGAAGATTTAGCCAAATATTATCACCCACTATTCCTTAATAATCCTGAAAGAACACCAGTAAGTATGGCTCTTGAGGTTTCTGAATTAAAGGCACATACTAGAAGGAAAATGCATAAAGCTGAAAAAGCTAAACTACAGGAGAAAGCTAAAAAAGCAGAGGAAAAAGCACAAAAGGCAGCTATTCAAATCTCTATCGCTAAAGAGAAAACCAAAGAGGCTGAAGATAAAGTAAATGACTATCAACATAAGCTTAATAAGGTAATCAAAGAAAATAAAGATAGAAAAGGCTCACCAAACCAAGAAACTATAAAAACAAACCCAGATGTTGATTGGAGCTCTTCTGCCGTTACTTCAGCAGTCTTTAACTCCTATAAAGAGATTGGAGATTATTTATGTATATATATTAATAATCAAACAAAGCCGATAAGATTAAAAAATACCTCTTGGAAATCAAAATATCCAGCAGCTATAGAGAATGTAAAAAAATTGAAAAAAGGGGATATTTTTAAATATATAACTCAAGGAGTAAACACATTTTCAACTGATGAGTGGTTTAATAGAATTATCATTGATGTTGAAAATTCAATTAAATCAGAGAACAAAAATAAAGCTACAAATGTTCATCTTCATGGTAGTGAGTATCTGCTAAGTCATGAAAATGCTGATGATCTAAAAAATACCAAATACACTTTTAAAACAACATTCAATGTAATTAATACTTACCAAATCCCAGGAAATGAATTTAGAAAACATTTTGGTTTCGAGTGGAAAAGACCCATGATTATGATAGAGACTGATTTGGGTTGGTATATTGACTCAACTTTGAATTCAGAGGGTGGCACAAAGTGGGTTGAAGGAGAGCATCATAATTGCTCTATCTCTCTTACAAATGGTAAATACTTACCATACTGGCTGGAAAAATAATAGTGATACCAATAAACATTAAGCCCTTATAAATTAAATGGCCTGAAGCTACAGACCTAAGGATTGAAGTTATATTTTAAAGCGGCGATTTAAAAGCCAGTATTATTAGTTTTTCTTCTTCTTTAAGTGCTTTAACATTTCTTCAGCAATTTTTTCGATTACCTTTACTGGAACACTATTTCCAAACTGTCTATAAGCTTGAGTGTCAGATACAGGTATTTTGAAATCATCAGGAAAGCCTTGAAGTCTAGCGGCCTCTCTAGGGGTTACTTTTCTAGGGTTTTTTCCCTCCTGTTCAATTAATATTTCACTACCATCTTTGTAATACCTTGCTGAAATAGTATTTGTATATTCTGACTCTTTGTTGACAATGCCATATCCAAAACCCTTTCCTTTAATTTTATTTTCTCTTTTTCTTCTTTGATGTCCCTCCCAAAGTCGGTCAGATATAGTATATTTTTCATCAATATATTGCTCAAGAATATCTCCAACTTTTGTTTTTTTATAACTTGGAACTGGAAACTTAAAATTGATTTTTGCATCTAAAAAACCCACAATATATATACGTTCTCTGTTTTGTGGTAATCCAAAATCTCTAGCTCGAAGGACTTTGTATTGAATATTTGTGTATCCAATATCTTGCAAATGCTCAAGAATTATTTCAAGAGTTCTTCCTTTATCATGTCCTTTTAATTGCTTAACATTTTCAAGAAGGAAGGCCTTAGGTTTTTTATTTTTAATGATGCGCTCAATGTCAAAAAATAATGTGCCTCTCGTATCTGAAAAGCCTTTTTTTAAACCAGCTTGTGAAAATGGTTGACATGGAAAGCCTGCTAATAATATGTCATGATTTGGAATATCTTTTGTTGCAATTTTTGTTATGTCGCCATGAATATATTCTTCCCCAAAATTAGCTTTATAAGTTTGAACAGAATACTTATCCCATTCACTGGTAAACACACATTGTATGACGTCCAGCCCAGCCTTTTCAAAACCAAGCCTAGTACCTCCAATTCCAGCAAATAAATCTATTATTTTTAGATAACTACTCATTTTCAATTTGCCAGTATTTCTGTATTCCTGGAATTTCATTGAACATGTAATCCTCAAAGCTTATTATGTTTTTCATTGATGATAAAGCTTCAGAATTTGCCACAAAGTCGTATACTACAACAACAATGTTATGATTTGCCATCTCTGAAGCCTTAGAGCTTGATATTTCTTGATCAACCGTTAATAGGTGAATTTCTGGAATTTTAGTTCTTTCTATCTCTTCCGCAACCTCCTGCCATCTTTCACGAAGAGTAGTCTTCATAGTTCCAATTATAGTTTTATTTCTACGCCTACTAAAGCAGTTGATATTTGGAAGTATTGAGTCTACTTTCTTACCAAGACCCAACTCAGTAAAAATTTTTCTCCCAATTTTTTTTTGTGAGTCAAATTCGTATCCAAGTGACTCATAAATCTTATAAATTATTGCTTCGAATTCTTGACCAGCTCTTGACCTTCTTGAATTTGTGTTGCTAAGAGCTATCTTATATATATATGGAAAAATTCTCCCAGAGTACTCTCCACATATACTCCTTATTTTTTTAAAAAGTTGATCTTGATTTAGCTCTACAATACCATCTATTAATAAAAAATCTAAAATACTTTTTGGTGTATCAATAGTTGCTTGTAATTCCTCCATAAGTACAATATTAAAATTAGCTTCATCTATAAGGAATTCTGAATATACTAAATCTCTTAATTCTAATATAGTAGAGCTGATTTTTCGATCATGGATTTGTTTTAGAAGATTTGGATTGTTGATAAAGATTAAATCTACTATTTGTTGGCATGGACGTATATGTTTTTTTCTAAAAGACTTAATAAGTAAATCAAGCTTTTTATCCTCATCAGGGGGTATTTTTACAATTGCATTAAGAGTTTTATTATCCATCACTTTTCAACATAGTTAATTAAGCTAATTTACATAAAAATTTCAATCTAAGTATTACAATAAAGCATATCTAAGTATAGTAATAATTGTTAAAGGCATTAAAAAAAATTTATAAAAAAATTGACTGATATTGCTCAAATAAAATCTACAACATTGATTTGACAATCTCTAATGACATTTCATCTCTTTCATTGTCAAAATAAATCTCAATTATTTTGGTAAAGATAGTGCTAGAGTCTGACAAAACTTCAAACAAGGTCATTGAGGATAGAAGCTTCAAATCATCTGGAAACCCCATAACTTTATTCATTGAAGCATCTTTAAGGCTAAGCAGTATTTCGCAAGCCTCAACGAGCCTTGGACCTAGCACCGGATGCTCAAGATAAACCCTGCCCTCCTCTAAACTTTTAATCGAGTAGAGTTTGGCTGTATCTGATTTACCAAGTCCCTCGATTTGAGGAAAGACATACCAGATCCAATGACTGTCTTTTCTACCTCGAGCAAGCTCCAACATGGCAACCTCATAGGTTGTTTCTTGAGCCTCTATGAAGCGACTTAAGTTATATTGATCCATTGAATTCAATTAAAAAGTAAATTCAATTTAATATACCTATTTGTATC
>Ga0257115_1000981_pt1 | contig 21139 bp, 31 predicted proteins | sample SI112_100mmetaG_FD_194465 | JGI IMG/M metagenome (GOLD analysis project Ga0257115, IMG submission 194465) | Marine microbial communities from Saanich Inlet, British Columbia, Canada - SI112_100m | ecosystem: Environmental > Aquatic > Marine > Inlet | place: Canada: British Columbia | collected...
GTGTAGAAGTCATATTCGATTACTATAGACGACATGGATTCCCCCACTACAAAATTCGTGAAGATGAAAAACACGAACACATGAGGAAACTCAAAAAGTTTGATGTTGATACAATATTCATAGACAATCAGATAGTTCAGACTATGCATTGTTTAAGATTGGCTTGGTCATATTTTCCTTTCTTTTGGGAAGTTCAATGTGGTAATTCTATGAACTCACCAATGGAAACCTTTTTAAATGATGATAAGTTTAAGGCTACCATTAAAAAGTGTTGGACTTGGGAACAGAAACATTATAAAGGTGAAAATCCAAATTCTACAAGCACCAGGTTTCATGAAAATAGATTAAGACAATCAATTAAGATTTATAGTGGAACTCAATCCGTGAGTAATTTCAGACCAACGGCAGCCAAACTCATCTACGAGAAGTTTGGTGGTGATGGAGTGATATGGGATCCATCAAGTGGTTGGGGCGGTAGATTACTTGGATTTTTATCTGCAAAAAATACCAAACATTACATAGGAACTGAACCATCTACGAGAACTTATAATGGTTTGTTAAAAATGAGCAAAGATTTTTCGTATTTAGGAAAAAAAGTTGATATATATAAACAAGGAAGTGAGGATTTCATTCCAAAAAAAGAATCAATCGATTTATGTTTTACTTCACCACCCTATTTTGATACCGAAAAATATTCGGATGAACCCACACAAAGTTATAAAAAGTTCCCTACTATAGATGAGTGGGTAAATGGTTTTTTAAGAAAGACTATAGAGAATTGTTATTACGGATTAAAAGAAGGTGGTTGTATGTTAATGAATATTGCAAACACACCAAAGTATAAATTTATAGAAGAACAAACAGTAAAGATTTCAAAAGAGTTGGGGTTTATCCAAGAGGATACCTTACAATTAACCTTATCAAGTGTGATGGGTGCTGGTTATAAATACGAACCAGTATTCGTCTTTAAAAAATAGGAGAAAGTATGCTAGAACGTGAAGTGGAAAAGTTATTGAAAGTACATTATGCGGATATGCAAGGATTGGATAAGAAAACACAAATGTTATTCAAACAATTAGAGTGGGGTATTAACTTAGGTAGTAATACTATGTATCTAACTTACGAGATAGATGCAGATCAATTATATTCAGTTATGACACGATTTGATAATTTTATCCAATATGATGATGGGAAGAAAGATGTAAATTTAGTTATTTCGTCTTATGGTGGTGATGTTTATGCTATGTTAGGAACTATTGACTACTTTAATTCCTTACCAGTCAAAGTAAATACTCATTGTATTGGGGCCTGTATGTCCGCAGCGGCCGTGATATTGGCGTGTGGAACTGGTAAAAGAACAATGACAGAAAATTCAACGGTTATGGTTCATGAGGGTTCAGCATTTGAAATGGGTAAAACTTCTGATGTGTTAAAGGGAGCTGACCATTTGAAAAAATTACAAACAAACATAAATCGTATTTTAGGTGATGTAACAAATAAATCCCAAGAGTTTTGGGAAGATGTTTCCAAACAAGATACATATTTGACTTCGGAAGAATGTTTAGAATATGGTATTGTGGACGAAATCACTTGACTTTTACGAAAATATGTCGTAAGATCAAGTATGAGATAAGGAGATAATATGCCAAAGGCAATAAAAGAATCAAGTACAAAGAAAGAAGTAAATTCTTATTTAACAGGAAACCACGGTGATATTGTAACAATGATGGAACAAGAGTGGCCACAGATGACTGAAGAATTTAAAAGATTACAAAGAGAACAATACATATTGTTCTGTCACAAGCAACACGATTACGGTCCTGGTAACATAAGTGTTGGAACACAATTACAAACAAAAGAAGAAATACATTTATCTCTTACTGGTTTGTGGTTTAGGATGAATGATAAGATCCAAAGGTTAAAAACTTTACTGATGGGTAATAAAACAAATGCAGTAAATGGTGAACCGATGGAAGATGCATATCTTGATGTTTCAAATTATGGTATAATGGCAACAATCGTAAAAAATGGAAAGTGGGGAAAATAATGCCAACATTAGAAAAATTAGAAATACAAGAAAATGAATGCCTGTTTCAGGCTGAAATCACAGAAGAACAAAAAGAAGAATATCTCAAATGGCAAAAAAAAGATGGTGATCTTACAAATGTCCCTGATTGGGTATGGGAGTTAGATTGGGATTTAGAAAATGAAAGACCAGGAAGTGATAATCTCATCAGTCTTGAAATAACGGAGGGTAAATAATGAAAACAGCAAAATATTTCACAGCCACATGGTGTGGTCCGTGTAAAGCATTCAAACCCGTAATGACGGAAATTAAAAATGAAGGATACTCAATACAGATGATTGATGTGGATGAAAATAAAGACTTGGCATCCCAGTATGGAGTTAGGTCAGTTCCAACTACGGTGATTGAAGAAAATGGAGTAGAAGTAAGTAGATTTGTTGGTGGGAAACCAAAACAACAAGTTATTGAAATATTAAATGACTAAGAAAAAATCAATATCATATAGTCAGTTTTCACAATGGGATAAGTGTCCTTATATGTGGAAACTTAATTATGTAGATAAACTTGGTACATTTACTGATAATATATATACTTTATTTGGAACGAGTATGCATGAAGTCCTACAAGAATATCTAAGAGTAATGTATTCCGATAGTATTAAAGCGGCAGACGAACTTTATTTAGAGGAACAACTTGAAGATAGATTAAAGAAGAATTTTCTTGAAATTATGAAGAAAAATGGTGGAGAAGAGTTCTGTACTAAAAATGATATGGTAGAGTTTTATGAAGATGGAGTAAGGATACTTGATTACTTCAAGAAAAAACGAAATCAGTATTTCAGTAAACGTGGGTACGAGTTAATTGGTATAGAAACTGCCCTCGGTTATGAATTGCCGAAGAATATCAGATTTCGTGGTTATATTGATTTGATTATTAAAGACACGGTTAGAAACAAAATTAAGATTATTGATATTAAAACATCTACTATGGGTTGGAACAAATATCAAAAGGCTGATAAGAACAAAACAGACCAGTTGTTATTATATAAACAATTTTATTCTAAACAACACGATATTCCAATGGATAGAATTGAAGTAGAGTATTTTATAGTAAAGAGAAAATTATATGAGAATATGGATTTTCCACAAAAGAGAATACAAACATTCATACCGGCCAACGGAACACCCTCAATCAATAAGGTAAATCGTAGGTTAGAACAATTCATGGATGATTGTTTTACAGATGATGGGGAATATCGAGACGACCATATTTATAATAAACTACCTTCAAAGAAAAATTGTAGGTGGTGTGATTTTCGTGATAAACCAGAGTTGTGTGATAAGAAGGGAGTAAAAGTATGAATGGGGCAATTTATGCGTTAAGAATAAAACTTTCTGATTTTATAAATGATCCATTGGAAGCATCAATAGTGGATAAAATTCATGAGATTTATAAAATACAAAATTTTAAACTTCAGTTGTGGTATGATGAAGGAGAAATACCGGCAAAGGATTTAAAATCATTTATAGAAAAGTATGAAAGTATACTTCACTACAAAACTACAATACGACCAAATAGAGTTTCAGATCATGCTCAATTTACTTGGTATAATATCATTCACGTTGATGACAATGATATAAAGTATCCTTGTAGATTTCAATATATGCACGAGAGTGAATGGAAACTTGGTGGAGTTTTAAAAGGATTAGAAGAATTTAGTGATTGTTTAAAGTTTGTTACTTCAGAAAAACCGTCCAGAGATGATAGACCACCAAAGAGAAAACAAAAAAGAAATGACTATGGGGGTTAGATAAAATGAAAAAAGTTGGCATAGTGGGTGCACGAAAATATACCAATAAAAGAAAAGTTAAGGAGTTTGTATATAAACTTAAAGAACAATTTGGAGAAGATGTTGAGATAGTGAGTGGTGGACAACAAAGTGGGGCGGACGGCTACGCAAAGAAATTCGCATTAGAATTTGATATGAATTATGTAGAATTTCCACCAAAACATTATACTTATAATCAACATTGTATATCAGACAGAGATAATTATGGAAAACCTTATCGTGTTACTAATTATTTCGACAGAAACAAACAAATTGCTGAATATAGTGATTATATAGTTGCATTTATTCCAAAAGATTACAATTCAAATGGTACATTAGATACAATAGATCATGCTAAAAAACTAAATAAAAAAGTAGTTATTTTGGATTAATGTGATATTTATATATATGTATATATGGAGATTAATATGACAAGTGAAACAAAACTCACTTCGGTTAAAATTATAACCGATTTATATAAGAAATTTAAAGCTGTTGCTTTAAACGAAGAATTTACCTTGCAAAAATTAGTAAATAGGTCGATGGACAAGTATTTAACAGATGAAGAATACAAAAAGTCTATTGTAGAGTATGATGGGTTACAGATTAGTGGTAGTAATTTTTAAATAATTTACAGGAAAAAGTTATATGTCAAAAAAGAAAATAATGTTATTGTCAGATGATTTGAGAATGTCAAGTGGTGTTGGAACGGTTTCAAAGAATTTTGTACTCGGTACACTTGATAAATATGATTGGGTACAAGCTGGTGGTGCTATAAAACATCCTGAAGAAGGTAAAGTGATAGACATGAACCAATCAGTTCGTGAAGAAACTGGAGTGGAAGATGCATATCTTAAAATATATCCAATAAGTGGTTATGGTAATCAAGAATTACTCAGGCAATTAATGAATATAGAAAAACCTGATGCTATTCTACACTACACAGACCCAAGGTTTTGGACTTGGTTGTATCAAATGGAACATGAACTTAGACAACACGTTCCTATTTTTTATTATAATATATGGGATGATTTACCTTATCCAAGGTATAATGAGTTCTTTTATGAGTCTTGTGATTTGATTATGAATATATCTAAACAAACTGTAAATATTGTAAATAATGTTGCAGTAAAGAAACCACGAACAGATTGGGATAACACATATATTCCACATGGTATTCCAGAAGATAAATTCTACTCAATAGGTGAGTTAGATATACAGGATTGGAATCAATTACAGGGATTTCGTAATTCAGTATTACATAATAAAGATAAAGATTTTATAATATTTTGGAATAACAGAAATATTCGTAGAAAACTTCCAAGTGATGTTATAATGGCCTATAAAACATTTTGTGATATGTTACCAAAAGAAAAGTCTGATAAATGTGTTTTGATAATGCATACTCAACCAGTAGATGGTAATGGAACTGATTTACCTGCTGTAGTAGAAGAGATGTGCCCTAATTATGATGTCATTTTTTCACATAAGAAATTAGACGATAAAGAACTCAATTTTTTATATAATATAGCAGATGTTCAAGTTAATATGGCATCTAATGAAGGATTCGGGTTGGGAACTGCAGAGGCAGTGATGGCAGGAACACCTATTATTGTAAATGTAACGGGTGGATTACAAGATCAATGTGGATTTAAGTTAAATGGAAAACACGTCACCCACGAAGATTATTCAGAGATTATATCATTTCATGATGATAAAAAATGGAAAGACAATCCAGAACTTACTCATGGAGAATGGGTAAAACCAGTATGGCCTTCTAATCGTTCACTGCAAGGTTCAATTCCAACACCATATATTTTTGACGATAGGTGTAGATGGGATGATGTAGCAGACAGACTTAAAGAGTGGTATGATACACCAAAAGAAGAAAGAATTGAAGCTGGACTAAAGGGTAGAGAGTGGATGTTACAAGAAGAAATTGGGTTGTCCTGTAAACATATGTGTGAACGATTTGTCCACGATATGGATACAGCATTTGAGAAGTGGACACCAAGAAAACGATTTACTTTACACAAAGTAGTATAAGGAGAAATTAAATGATAGGTTTAGAAAAATTTCTAAAGGCCATAGATGATGTCACGACAATCATCTTGGGTGAAAAAAGAGATGGTGATGAAAGACGAGTAAAAAAAGTAAAGAAAAAAGTTACTCGTAGAAAACAAATTCGTAGGAAATAAGGATAAAAAATGAGTTATAAACCTTTAGTATTAGTTACAGCACCAGTAGGAACGAGAAGCGGATATGGTTCTCATAGTAGGGATATATGTAGGTCGTTAATTGCAATGGATAAGTTTGATATAAAAATCTGGCCAGTCCGTTGGGGATCAACTCCACAAAATGCATTAAGTGAACAAAATCCAGAAGATAAACCGATTATTGAAAGAATTTTAGATACTCCAAATATGGACAGACAACCAGATATTCATTTTCACATTGTAGTTCCAAATGAATTTGCAACAACTGGTAAGTATAACATTGGTATTACGGCGGGATTAGAAACTACTATTATACCACCGGAATGGATTGAAGGGCTAAATCGAATGAACTTAAATATAGTTCCTGCCAACTTTGTCAATGAGAGTGTGAGTAAAAGTGTATTTGATAAGCATAATGAACAAACTAAAGAAAAAATTGGTGAAGTAAGATGTACTACTCCAATTGAAGTTTTGTTTGAAGGGGCAGATACGAATATTTATAAACCAACTAAAGAGTTTTCTAAAGAATTGGTGGATGAACTGAAAGCAATAAAAGACGATTTCTGTTTCTTATTTGTAGGACACTGGTTACAGGGTAGTCTTGGAAATGATAGAAAGGACCTTGGTATGTTGATTAAAACATTCTTGGAAACATTTAAGAATCAAAAGAAATCACCAGGCCTTATTATTAAAACATCCGGTGCAACTCCTTGTATATTAGACAGGGAAGAAATTATGAATAAAATAATTGAAATTAAAACAACAGTAAGTGGTGATTTACCAAATATTTATGTATTACATGGAGATTTGCGTGATGAAGAAATGAATGAATTATACAATCATCCAAAAGTAAAGGCTCATGTTTCATTTACTCACGGAGAGGGATTTGGCCGACCATTACTTGAAGCATCTCTTTCAGAAAAACCTGTAATTGCACCAAATTGGGGTGGTCAGGTAGATTTTATTAGTAGTTCAAATGCTGTATTATTACCTGGAAGTCTTAATGATGTAAAACCAGAATCCCTAATGAAAGGAATGCATGTAAAAGGATCCCAATGGTTTACTGTAAATTATAATTACGCCGCGAAGATATTAAAGGATGTATTTGATAATTATAGTAAGTATGTGGTAAAGGGAAAGAAACTTGCAATAGTAAACAATACTAAATTTTCACTTGACGCCATGACTAAGAAATTTGAAGAAATACTTGATAAACATTTACCAAAATTTGATGAATTACCAACACCAGTAAAGTTGAATTTACCTAAATTGAAGATGGTAGGTTCAACATCACCACCAAAAATTAAATTACCCAAACTAAAAAAGGTGAAATAATATGGAAATAAAAATAGATTGTCCAGTATGCTATGATACAGATTCATGCTTTGAAGATACACAAGAAAAATTCAAATCTTATATGTGTTTTAATTGTGGATTTATGAGTAGTTCATATTATACAAAAGATAGTGATCATCAAATTGAAGGTTCGTCTAAACTTGTGGAAGAATTAAAATTTCTTGATGATACACGAAAAATATATTGGTATCCATCAGTAGTTAATATGGGTAAACTTGGAATAATTTATCCAGAAGGAAGTGTAGAACATTGGGGATGGAGATTTGCATCAGTAGTTCAAGTAGAACCTGATGAAATAGAATCTTTTCCAATTCCTAATGAAGAAGGAAAGTTTTATACTGAAAAACTTGATGTAGATAACGCAATGGAGTTCGGTCAATATGATTTTTTAAAGGCCTGCGAGGGAATGGGTATTGTTGGAAACAATTTAACACCAAATAATCCTACAGAAGAAGCATAGTGGGATTTTACCAAACCCATAAGGGATATGTAGATAATAAAACAACAGTTAATTCGCAGACTGCCCAACGTGGTCGTATTTATGAGTTAAGATATAAAAGTGAAACATCATCTAAGACTAAGTATTTAGTTATGGGTTTAAATGTTTATCCGAAGTCAGGTGGTAAGTCAAAACAACTTTTACATTGTTTAGATTTAGATGAAATTCCCGTGGCAGAAGTTAGAAAACTAATAAAAACGGGTACTACTATAAAAACAAGGGTTGAGGAGGGACTTTCACATCAACGATTGGAGATAGATGGTAGAAATACTGCATATTACGATAGTGAATTAAAAAAACTTCAAAACAGAATTCCTGGTGTTTATAAAACTTTTAAATTGAGTAAGATAACAAGATTTGAACTTACTGATTATGATTTTCTATCCATAGCAGATACTGCAACTAAAAAGAAATTTGGGATAGTAGATGAAAATTAGTTATGGTATTACTGTTCATAATGAGGCAGATGAGTTAAATAAGTTATTAGAAATATTAATACACAAAACAGACCCAGAAGATGAGATAGTTATATGTGATGACTATTCAAATGAAGAAACAAAAGAAGTCATTACAAGTTGGACTCAACAATATGCAGACGCTAAAGTTATAAAACATTATGAGAGAAAACTTGATGGCGATTTTTCAGCTCAAAAGAATTCGGTTATAGAAAACTCTACGGGAGATTATATATTTCATATCGATGCGGATGAGCAGCCACACGAAACATTATTACAACAACTTAAACAAATAATAGAAATGAATGATGGGGTTGATTTAATATATGTACCAAGAGTGAATACAATCGATGGTATAACAGAACATCATATTCAGAAATGGGGATGGAGAGTTAATGCACCATATGAAATCTATAATGAAAAGGTTATGGATAATGAAAGTGAAGAATACAAACTTTTGAAGAAAATGAACTTAATAGTTGAAGAAGAAATATTATAAAAATGTTATGTGTTTTTTGTTATGAGTGATATTTATAGTAGAGAGATAATATGGGAAGATTAAAAAAATATAAAACCAAAGAAGAATTTCAAGAAGTCCGTAAGAAATGGGCCCGTAAGTATTATCTCAAAAACGCAGAAAAGATAAAGAAGAAGCGTATGGAGAAATATTATGAAGAAAAAGATTTACAAAAGAAATTGTCCTAAGTGTGATAAAGTTATTTTACATAGTAATAAAAGATATTGTATCCAAGCAGAGAGAGATGGTAGAAAATGTCATAAATGTGCTTTCACTGGTAGAAAAATGCCAGACACTATGTGTAAAAATCAAAGTGAAAGGATGAAAAGAAATAATCCTATGTTCGTAAAGGAATACAGAGAAAAAGTTCGTGAATCAAAATTGAATACACCAACAGAAGTTAAAAATAAAATTAGTAGCACTCTTAGAAAATTATATGCTAATCCTGAAAATCATCCTTTTTATGGTAAACATCATTCGGATGATACTAAGAGAGTTTTAAGAATAAAGGCATCTAAACGAATGAAAGAGTTAGGAGTGTATCCAGCATATAATCCAGAAGCTTGTGGAAAAATAGAAGAATACGGAAAAGAGCATGGATATAATTTCCAACACGCCGAGAATGGTGGGGAATATCATATCAAAGAACTTGGATATTGGGTAGATGGTTATGATAAAGAAAAGAATGTAGTTATAGAGTATATGGAAAACCACCATAATAGAACAAGCCAAATAAAAAAGGATAAAAAACGAAAAGAAGAGATTGTAGAATTTTTAAATTGTAAGTTTATAGAGATGGGGGAATAGTGTGAAAGTCAAAGTAAAATATAAAGTTCCGATAATTAATTCGCCCGATTATCAGGCCAGAGTATTTCGTAATCATAAAGATATAAGATGGACTCGACCACTACACGAGTTAATTACAGGTTGTAAGACATATGCACATTTACCACCACAAGAAGAATTATCGTTATATCATCCTAAAACAATAGATAAACAAGAACAACAAAATCTATTTTATAATCAAAATTTTAGTAAAGAGTTAAATGTGAGGAAAGGATGAGAAAATACTTACCAACAATAGCCGAATTAATAGATAGACTTTCTATTATTCAACTAAAAGAAGTTTTTATACCAGAACACAAAGAAGAATATGCCAAAGAAATCAAAGACATAGTTCATGATTTAAATAAATTGGGTTTAGAAAAAGAATATGATTATGCTAACTTAGGAGAACTTTTTAGGGCAGTTATAGTTTTATCACAAATGAATCTACATATTTGGCATAATGAAACCAAATATAGAGCCGGTGAAGGTGATGGTAATCTTGGATTGACTCATGGATTGAATGGAATTAGAAATACTGCTAAGAATAAAATCCAAGACCAACTTGTAGATGGTGGAAGAAAAGATTATAAAGTAGATTGTATAGCAGCCGAGTTTGATGATTGGGATGTGAGTTGGTAGATGATATTCTGGAGAATCGTAGATAACCAACTTCACCCAGTTCACGAAACGGACAATCTTGGATTTGAGAAATCAGAAGGATTACGGATACCTGATGAGTATTTAGATAAACAAGAGTTTATGATTATGAGAACTGCTCACGGAATAGGTGATTGGGGAATTATATCAGCAATGCCTCGATTACTTAAAGAAAAATATCCTGGTTGTAAGGTATATGTTCCATCTAAAAAACTTCTAAAAAAGTTATATGGTCAAGACCACAATAATGTTCAAGTGGTATTTGATAATAATTCATTTGTAGATGAGTTTGTTGATGTGATAAGTGGTGAAGTATTCCACGATCATTACAGAATATATGATAAAGACAATACAGACATTCCGTTATTGAAACAGATATTGAAATTCTGGCAATTCACTGATGAAGAAATGGAAGATTGCCAGCCAGAATTATATTGGTCAAATGAAGAAAAAAGTTTTGGTGGTGAAATAATAAAAGAATATGTTGGTGACAAAGAATTTGGAAGTTTATTAGTATCAGATAGATTTGGAACTCAAAGTGGAAAACACGATGAAAAGTCATATAATAAAGATACAAAAGTAATGACAAAAGTATTAAAGGACAATCCATTTCAATATTTTTATTATTCATATAAATCACTTAAAGAAACACCGTTCAACTTTATTGATAAAGTATTAAATATGAGACATATGGATCTAAGGATTCAGTTATATATTAAATCAAAGTCAAAGTTAAATGTAAGTAACCAATGTGGAACTAATCATTTAATGGTAAGGTATTCTACTTGTTATGAATCACAAAGACAATATCCAATAGCACATAATTTTGTACAAGGGGAAAATTATTTATAATGAAGTTAATATATTCAAAGGTAGAATCAGATAAGTTGTTACATATCATACATAAGGTAGACGAGTTTTATACAATAGAAGAAGGACATAGACGAGATGTAGTAGGAGAAAAGGAATTCATTCAGTTGTCAGCACTAAATATGAATGAAGGACATACTTTTAAACCACACCAACATATTTGGAAACCTGGTGAAGAATCGTGTATAGCACAAGAATCTTGGGTAGTAATAAAAGGTAGTGTTGAATGTAATCTTATGGATACGGATGGAGTTACATTATCCAAACCAATATTAGAAGTTGGCGATTGTTCTGTAACTTTGGGTGGTGGTCATACCTATTTAATATTAGAAGATGATACATTAGTTTACGAATATAAAACAGGTCCTTATAAAGGACAAAAGAATGATAAGGTTTTTTTAGATGAAACTTAATATAGGTTGTGGTTGGAGAGATTTCGGTAAAGATTGGATTCATATAGATGGTGGTAATTATGACCATCTTGATTCTGATGATATTTTTGTTACGGAATATAAAAATAATTCTGTGGATTTAATTTATGCTTCTCATTTTATTGAATATTTTGATAGGGAAGAAGTTGTTCCTTTATTGGAAAGGTGGAGAGAGGTTTTAAAACCAAGTGGAGTTATGAGATTGGCAGTTCCTAATTTTTCAAAAATAGCATCTTTATATATTAAAGGTTATGAACCATATGGTATGGATGATTTTGTTGGTTTATTATATGGTAAGATGCCAATGGGTGGTGAAACGATATACCACAAAACAGTATATGACTTTCGCAGTTTAAAAAGTCTGTTGGAAGGTATAGGTATGAGAGAAGTAAAACATTATGATTGGAAAAAAACAGAACATTCAGAATTTGATGACCACTCACAGGCATATCTGCCACATATGGATAAAGAGAAAGGAACTTCAATGAGTTTAAATATGGAGTGTATAAAATGAGTTTTGATAAGATAAGAGAACTTGAGAATAAGATAGCAAAATTTTATGGTGCACCACATGCAGTAGCGATAGATTGTTGTACTCATGCAATAGAATTATGTTTGAGATATAAAAAGGTAGAGAAGTTTACAGTTCCACCAAATACTTATCCTTCAATTCCAAATCTGGCAAAAAAGATAGGGATTGAATTTGAATGGGAAGAGAAAGATTGGGAAGATTACTATTATTTAGGGGGAACAAATATAATAGATGCGGCAGTATTATGGAAAGAGAATAGTTATATTCCAAATAGTCTTATGTGTTTGAGTTTTCAATATCAGAAACATTTAAGTCTCGGTAGGGGCGGAATGATTTTAACAGACGATGAAGAAGCAAAGGACGAGTTAAAGAAAATGTCCTATGATGGTAGGTTACCTGATATACCTTGGAGGGATCAAAATATTAGTAGTATGGGATATCATTATTATATGACACCAGAAACAGCTAGTTTAGGATTAGAGAAATTACCAAAGGCAATAGAAACTAAACCGAGAGATTGGGAATTAGAAGATTGGCCAGATTTAAGAGATATGGAGCTATATAAGTGAGAAGTATTGTTTTGAGTTGTGATAAATACCATCCTTTATCTGAACATATGGTAGTTAGTTATAGAGATAAATGGCCATCACATAATTTTAAGTTCAATATACCTTGGAATGATTCTAAACCTATACATTTATTAGAAAAATATTCTAATGAAGTAGAATTAATACAGACACCGATAGAATTTAAAAAAACTATAGGTTCGCTGTTAGATAAAGTAGATGATGATGAATGGATTTTTTGGTCAACTGATGATACATATTTAATTTCTGTTGATGAAGAGGAAGTAAATATTACTCAAAAATTTGTAGAACAATGTGATGAAGATGTATTTGGTGTTACATTTGGATATATAAGACACGTTCCACATAGTATAGATGAGAAAGATACAGTTGAATATGAAGGATTAAGGTTTGTTAGGAGAACACGATTAACTAATCCTTGGGCTCCACAATATTGGAGAGCCAAGGTATTGAAATTTATGTTTGAGTCTATGGAAGAAGCACCAAAGTATAAAGCAAAACAGATGGATTATATGTTAGGAGATTGGAATAATCACACATCCAATGCATTTTGGGATATAATAAATCAGGGTAAATTTTATACTCTTGATCACAATGTAGGAATTTGGGGTGAAAGTACAAAGAGGGGATTAATTACTATAAATTGTGCTGATAGTTTTAATAATTACGGATTAGAAATTCCAACTACCTTTGAAGTTTCTGATTCTTCAATTTTTTTTGATGATTAAAAGGATATAAAATGAAAAAGAAGGCGTTTATAACAGGAATTAATGGACAAGATGGTAGTTATCTTGCAGAGTTGTTGTTAGAAAAAGATTATGATGTATATGGAATAGTAAGAAGAAATTCTATAGCAGAACATCAAGAAAGTAGAATTGACCATTTGGTAGGTAATGGAGTTGAAACAGAGTATGGTGATTTACTTGATGTAAGTTCATTAGAAAGATTGATACGGACTATTCAACCAGATGAAATTTATAATATAGCAGCACAAAGTCATGTGAGAATTAGTATGGATATTCCACAATTTACAGTACAAACTAATGCACTCGGATTGTTAAATGTATTAGAGGCCTATAAAAATAATTGTCCAAGTGCAAGATTCTATCAGGCATCATCTTCAGAGATGTTTGGTCGTTCCGTAGATGAAGATGGTTATCAAAGAGAAACCACACCAATGCACCCAACAAGTCCTTATGGATGTACAAAGGTATTTGGATTTAATATGGTTCAACATTACAGAAACGCTTATAAGTTATTTGCAAGTAATGGGATATTATTTAATCACGAATCACCAAGACGAGGTTCTAATTTTGTAACTAATAAGGTTGTAAAGGCAGCAGTTGAGATTTCAGTTGGTAAACGAGATAAACTTCCACTCGGTAATTTAGATTCTTATCGTGATTGGGGACATTCAAAAGATTATGTTCGGGCAATGCACATGATATTAAACCATACAGAACCAGATGATTTTGTATGTGCTACTGGAGTAACTAATTCAGTTGGTGATATGTGTGATTATGTATTTAATAAGTTAGATTTAAATTACAAAGATTATGTTACAGTAGATGAAAGGTTTATGAGGGCCGAAGAATTGAAATATTTAAAAGGAGATGCCACGAAGTTGAGAATGGCATTTGGTTGGGCACCTGAATATACATTTGAGTCTTTAATGGATGAAATGATTGAACATTGGTTAGATATTTATAAATGAGGTTACTTTTAATTTTATCACAATACAGAATTAGTGAAAAGATTTTACCAGTTATTCCAGAACTTAAAAAAGAATTTGATTTAGATTGTTTGTTAGTTTATCAAATGAAATCAAATCATAAATGGCCAGGAGATAGAGATTTAAGAAAAGAGTTTTATAAAAATTATAAAGATTACTTCAATATAATTACAGAAAATAGGAATCATTTTGATTATGGTAGTTATGATTTAATTATATCAGATGATAATAGAAATACACCTAAAACAGGGTTGAATGAAATATATGAAAAGAAAAGTTGTTTGATGATTGGTTGTTATCATGGAGCTGGAGAGAAATGGAATAATGTTAAATTTATTAAAAGGTCAACTGGGACAGTTTTAGATTATTGTTTTGTGATGGGAAAGTCAGATGTAACTACTGATGTGAGTATACCAGTTGGTATTCCATCAAATGATTACTTACATTTGTATCAAAATATGGATAAGAAACATATTCTCGTAATTGTAAATTTTCTTGGTAATAGATCATGCCCATTTGAAGTGCGATTAAACAATAAGTTTGTTAAAGAATTAGATTTAATTTATTTACAAGATAAACTAAATTTACCAATTATTTTTAAATTAAAAAGTAGACAGGACGAGGGTTTAGATGGATTTGAAACAAATAAAAATTATTTAAATTTTATTTTACCAGATAATCTTGATTATAAAATTTTATGTGATTATGAAGATATAGATACATTAGTATCTGAAAGTAAAATTGTTATATCGGCACCATCAACATTGGCATATAAACCAATTCAACTTGGTATTCCAACAATATTAATTAAGAATAGTGGTCAGTTGGGTAATTTTGGAGAATTTAGGGGACTTGTAGAATTGGATAAAGAAAAAGTTAAAAATAAAATAGATGAGATGATAGAGAACCCAAAAGATGTAGATTTTATAGAAAATACAGTTGAAGGTGGGTTAGATTTTAAATCTACAGAAGTTTTTGTTGATAAAATAAAAGAATTAATGTGATAAGTGATAAATCAAATGTGTTTGTTTCTGCTAAACTTGGAAAAAATGTTAAGGTGGGAGCATACTCTGAAATAGGTAAAAATGTTGTGATTGGGAATAATACAAATATATCTGCCGGAGTATTTATACCAGAAAATGTTATAATAGAGGATAACGTATTTATAGGACCCCATTCGGTATTTACCAATGATAAAAATCCACCGTCTTTTGGAAAATGGAAAAATGAGAATCCAACCATAATTAAATCAGGAGCATCAATAGGTGCTAATTCTACAATTTTACCAAATATAACGATTGGGTTAAATTCTGTAGTTGGAGCTGGGTCTGTTGTGACTAAAGATGTTCCAGATGGGGTTACAGTTGTAGGAAATCCAGCAAGGATATTAAAGTGAATATCTTACACATTGTTGGTGCAAGACCACAATTTATGAAATTAGCACCATTGGTGAGAGAGTTTAAGTCTCAAGGGTTAGATTTTGATATACTACATACAGGACAACATTATGATGATTCAATGTCATCAAACTTTTTTACTGAACTTGGTATAGAACCACCAAAGTTTCAATTTGATAATAATAATAAACCATACCTAAAGATGATATCAGATATGATTGGTGATATATCTTCAGTTATAGATGATTATACTGATGTAATAGTATATGGGGATACCATAACCACCTTGGCGGGTGCACTATCGTCAGTTTTTAGTGGGAAAAAATTACATCATGTTGAGGCTGGAGTTCGATGTAAAAACTTAGAAATGCCAGAAGAAAAAATTAGAAGATTGGTAGATGAGGCATCTAATTATTTATACTGTTTAACCGATACCGATATGGATAATTTATCTCATGTTGGTGGTGAGGTTCATGTGGTTGGTGATTTGATGTATGAAAATTTCTTATCTCAAGATATTAAGAAGATAGACAAGAGTGGTTATATATTTGTTACGATTCACAGAGAAGAAAATACACGAGAAAAAGAACTCACAAGTATAGTAGAACAATTAAATCTACTCAGTCGTACACGAGAGATTATTTTTCCAATTCACCCACGAACACTAAGTTGTATAGAGAAGTACGGACTGAAGTTGGAGTTCGAACATTTAGAGGCTATAAGTTATGGAGAAGTTATATCTTACATACAGGGTAGTGACTGTGTGATTTCGGATAGTGGTGGTGTTCCAAAAGAGGCATATTGGTTGGGAAAGAAAAGTGTGGTTGTGTTGAATGGACTTGTATATCCAATTCTTGAACACGAAAAGTATAGTGTTCGTTCAGACTACAATAATATATTAGAAAGTCTTGAAACATTAGAACAATTACCTGAGATAGATAATTTCAATTTATTCGGAGATGGTAAAACTTCTAAGAGAATAGTGGAGATTTTAAATGGTTAGATTTGGATTGATAGGTGCATCAGGATATATAGCACCAAGACATATGGAATCTATTAAAAATGTAAATGGTGAATTAGTTACAATACTTGACCCGAATGATTCAGTAGGAGTTATAGATAGATTTCATCCTAAGGCTACATACTTTAGTGAATATGAAAGGTTCGATAGAGAAGTGGATAGATTGAAAAGGATGGGGAAAGGTCTTGATTACATTTCTATAGCATCACCAAATTACCTACATGATGCTCACATTAGATTTGCATTAAAGAACGGAAGTCATGCAATATGTGAAAAACCATTGGTGTTAAATCCTTATAGTATTAGTTCATTAGAAGAACTACAAGTTGAAACAGGTAAGAAGATATACCCTATTTTACAATTGAGATTACATCAAAGTATTATTGATTTGAAAGAAAAAGTTGGTAAGAAGAAAAATAATAAGGTAGAGTTAAAATATGTAACACCACGAGGAAAGTGGTATCATTATTCTTGGAAAGGGGATGAGGTAAAATCAGGTGGAATAGCCACCAACATAGGAATACATTTCTTTGATATGTTATTGTGGATATTTGGTGATGTAAAAAATAATTTTGTTTCACATCATACTAATCATAGTACGAGTGGTTATTTAGAATTGGAAAGAGCAAATGTAGATTGGTCATTGAGTGTGGACGAGAGGGATTTACCACATGATGATTGGAAGGCATTTCGTTCCATAAAAGTTAATGGTGAGGAGATTGATTTTTCAGATGGATTTACTGACCTACACACTAAAACTTATGAAAAAATATTAAATGGTAACGGTTTTACATTAGAAGATGCAAAATTAGCATTAGATTTGGTTCACAAGATAAGGAATTATAAAACATGAAAATATATGATTCACATATACATTTGGGAGATTGGAATTACGGACACTATAAAACAGTATCTCCGGATATTCACGAGATTGATAGAGTCTTAAAGCAGTCAGGAATTAGTGGGGGTATTATACTACCATCCGATAAGTTAGATAATGATGATTGTCTACGACAATTAAAGAATGCCGAACTTAAATATTGGTATTTTGCATGGATTGATCCTAAAATTGATTCTATGATACAATGGTTAAAAGATAATATACATAGAATAGATGGTATAAAATGTCACGCCGGATTAAATCAAATAAAAGGTAATATTTCTAATCCACTTTACAGGCCTATATTAGATATTGCCAAAGAATCAAATCTTCCTATGTTGGTACATTCTGGTAGGTGGCAGGAAATGAGTTCTTACAAAGATATTTTTAAAATGGCGCAAGAATATCCTTCTGTCAAATTTATATGTGCACATTTAGGTGGAGATTTCGAAGGTTTGAAAATTGAAGCACCTAAAGTGTTGAAAGGTATGGGACTTTCAAATGTTTGGTTTGATATATCAGCAACACGAGAATATTGGACTATAAAAATGGCAGGTGATACAATAGGATATGACAGATTATTATTTGCAAGTGATTACCCAGTTATGCATCCAAAAATGAGTATAGAATCCGTTGAGAATTTAAATATAATGCCTAAAGATAAAGAAAAAATGTATTATAAAAATTTTATAGAAATAGTGGGAAGTAAAGTATGAAAGTTAATTTTGATAAAAAAATATCTGAACATGCATTTATATTTGATAATGTAGTTTTGGGTAATAATGTAACTATTATGCCAGGTGCTGTTATAGGACGACCACCAGTATCAAGTGGAGCCACAACAAGAAAAAATAAAAAAGATTACGGTGATTTGATAATAGGAGATGATTGTGTGATAGGAGCTAATGCTGTAATTTATAGTGGCACTAAAATAGGAAAGGGTAGTATGGTGTGTGATACTGCATGTATAAGAGAGGAAGTGGAGATTGGTGATAACACACTTATAGCAATGGGTGTGACAATAAATACAAACACTAATATTGGCTCAAATGTGAAGATTATGGATAATACTCATATTACCGGCAATGCAGTTATAGAGAATAATGTATTCATAGGAATGTTGGTTACGATGGCGAATGATAATTCGATGGGTAGAGGAAATGATGATTTAAAAGATATGTTAGGACCCACCATACGAGAGGGAGCAATAATAGGACAGGCTTCGTGTTTATTACCTGGTGTTATTATTGGAGAAAATTCAATTGTAGGTGCGAACTCAGTGGTTACAAAGGATGTTGAGAAAGATACTTTGGTCATGGGAGTTCCTGCTAAAAAGGTTTCGAAATGAAATTGGAAGTGGGGATGAGAGTAAGTGTTACTAACTTGATTACTGAAAAGATGATTGATGATTTTGCACAAATTTCAGGAGATACAAATCCATTACATTTGGATGACGAATATGCCAAGGAGTCAATTTTTGGTCAAAGGGTTGCACATGGCATGATTGGTGCTAGTTTTATTTCTTCTGTACTTGGAAATAAAATGCCAGGTCATGGATCTATATATCTGAGGTCAGATTTGAAATTTTTGAATCCTATATTCATTGGAGATTCGGTTGAAACAATATGTGAATTAATAGACATTAATAAAAAAAAGAAAATATTATATGTGGAATGTGTCTGTAAAGTAAAAGAGAGAATAGCAATACAAGGTTTGGCAACATTAAAGAAGGAGAATTTGAATGGATAATATTATTATTTATGTATCATCACGAAACAATTATGATATGTTGAGTGGAGAAGTATTAAAGAATATAAATACTGAAGGATTTGAGTTTATCAATGTGGATGATAAATCATCTACCGAAGAAATAAAAAAAGGTAAGCAAATTTGTAAAGAAAATGACATAGTATTTCTTGAGAATAAATCAAGAGGAATTCAAATGGCAACACAAACTCTTATTGACTTCATCAACGAAAATCGACCAGAATGTAAATGGATATTCTGTTTTCAACATGATTGCTATCCTATAACAGAGAATTTTTTTGGTAGAATATCAAAATTGATCAGTGATGATAAACTTGATGAGTTTGGTACATTAGGATTTAATCGAATTGACATGGGTAAATATACTCACCTCTCATATCAAGATTGGCAGAGTGGAAATAAACCACTTGGTAGTATAGGACTTGCTCATTTATCAGTATTAAATAGAGTAAAGAGAGTGATGGAGCCAACGAGAAATAAGTGGTTAGAAGATAATGATAATTGGAAAAATCCCTTTAGTATTGAGATAACAGCATGGACGGCAATTGGTATTAATGTAAATAAATGGAGTGAGTTTATAGAACCAACAGATGAGTATCACTTTCATTTGTGGGCACCTGATGTATCTATACAATTTTTATATAATAATTTTCATAATGTGGTATTACCAGATTTGTATATTATGAATAGACAAGAGTTAAAGGAGAAGTATGGAATTAATGTTAATTCTGCAAAGGGTTCACAAGAAGGTAATGAATATCATTTTGGACATTATCATCCATCACATACGGCATGGAAAAAAAGGTGGGGGTGGGAATATGATAATCCATCCACCATACCTGATGTTAGAGAAAGTTATGGAGGAACTTTGATTGGAGAATTTATTAGTCATGATACAAGGTCAGGACCACTAAAAACATTTGACTTGGGAGAATATTAATGAAAGTATTAGTTACGGGAGCAGCAGGATTAATAGGTAGTCATCTATGTGATGAGTTATTGGTAATGGGATGTGAAGTAGTTGGAGTAGATAATTTATCTTATGGTAATTTAGATAATTTAAAAGAATCTTTATTGTTTGATAAATTTACGTTTATTGAGTCAGACTGTACAGATGATTTTTGGAGATTATCTAAAACTTGTAGGTGTGAAGTATCGTGTGATTGTGATTTGAGTCAATTCAATTATGTATTTCATTTAGCATCATACAAGAAAACATATCCTAAAGTTGGATTTGAAAGTAAAGTTACTTCGTCTGATGTTATGATAAATAATTCGATGATGATAAAACAAGTATCAGATTTTTGTAAATCAGATGGTGCACGATTAATATTCACTTCAACTTCTGATGTCTACGGTCACCACGAAACCTTTAATGAGGAAGATAGTGTATCCATATCCAAGACAGATGTGGAAAGACAATCTTATTCACTTGTTAAATTATTTGAGGAACAAGTCTTATTAAACTTATATAATCAAGATGAGTTGAATGTTTCAATTGCAAGGGTGTTTGGTTGTTTTAGTGAAAGATCAAATAAAA
>Ga0257115_1000988_pt1 | contig 21057 bp, 24 predicted proteins | sample SI112_100mmetaG_FD_194465 | JGI IMG/M metagenome (GOLD analysis project Ga0257115, IMG submission 194465) | Marine microbial communities from Saanich Inlet, British Columbia, Canada - SI112_100m | ecosystem: Environmental > Aquatic > Marine > Inlet | place: Canada: British Columbia | collected...
GACTGTTAGATAGAGTATATGATAATGATTATCATTTGTAAATAAGAATTATTCTCATTTAGAATTATCAAATAATATAGCCTAATCAGTCGCTATAAACATGTAATTACAGGGATATTTGATTGAAAGAAATTATTACTAGAATGAGAACGAGATAACTATGCTTGATTTATCATTATGTGCTTCTAAATCCATCATAGATTCATAGTAAATTCTTAAATCGTTATTTGAAGACATCGATATATTAATCCCAGTAATAAACTTATTAAAAACAAGTTTTCTATCATTAAAACTATAATAAAATTCATTGCCTATAAAAGTTGATAAATTGTCTGGGTTATCAACAAATGAGCTCAGAATACGTAATCTATTATATGTTTTTGATCCTTCATTTCTTTTAAATCTGAATTCTTGTCTGGATCTAAAACGTAGATCAATACTATCAAACTTAATTGATTTAGTTATTTGAAGGTAAGGTCTATTCTCGATTTCCCAGTCACCTTCAACAAGTTTGTTGTAAATAGTCCTATAATGTATTTCACCAGACCAGCTATCATTATTAAATAATTTTCTATTACCAATTGCTAAATCATAACTTTTATAAGAAATTTTATGATTTTCAGATTTAATACTTAATTCAGCGGAAAGAGTATTACTCTCGTTAACATGGTTATATTTAAACTTATAATTATAAATTTCAGCAAAAGATTTAGAGGGTATGAGAACCACCAATAGAAAAAGAAATATTATTAATGAATATATTTTAGCGTGTACTTTTATCATTTGAATTCATTCATATTAATAACGAAAAATTTAATCTAGCTATTTTCTATAATTTCCTTCATTCCATATTTAGCCATTGAATTATCTATATCATCAGCCCATTGGTCGACTCCACCTTTCAAATTGATAATATTATTAAAACCCTTTTTGATAAATTCCAAGCCTACATTCAAGCTCCTTCTTCCATTATGGCAGATAATAATTATTGATCCTGTTTTGCTAAATGATGATATTTTAGAGCTGACTTCAGTAACAGGCATATGTATGGAATTAGGTATATGACATAAGTCAAATTCCCATTTTTCTCTAACATCCAAAAGCACTATATGAGACGAATCATCATCTAACATAGCCTTTATTTCAAGAGGTTCTTTTTCAATCAAATCAAACTCCATTTGAAGTACAGGTCGGTCTGTTTTACCAATATTTTTCTAATGTGATATTGCCAGGTTTACTGCGTCTATTTCTTTCAAGGCCTTTCTCATTTAATAATGCAACCGTATCATTAATCATGTCTGGATTGCCACAAATCATGAATTGAGAGTCATTGCTGATAACTGTCTTAGACAACTCTTCAAATTTTTTAGACTTAATTCCCTCAGGTATCCTGATATTAAGACATCCATCTATTACTTCCCTAGTAACTGTTTGTATATATTTAAATTTACCAGGATTTTCTTTTTCAAATTCCTCTATTTGATTTTTATACGCAAGCTCATTGTAATTTCTGACACCATGCACAAGAATTACATTATCAAATCTTTCCCATGGCTCCGAAGTTTTAAGCATAGAAATAAATACACCTAATCCCGTTCCTGTTGCAAACATCCATAAATCTTTCCCATCCGGGACTTCACTCATTGTGAAAAACCCTGAAGCTTTTTCCATGACCTGTAGTTTATCTCCTACTTTTAGCTCATGTAGTGCTGGAGTTAAAAGACCATCAGGTACATTCACATAAATTATTTCAAGATAATCATCTTTCGGTGAGCTTACATATGAATAAGGTCTTGAGACCAGTTCACCATCTATATGCAGGCCTACCTTAGTAAACTGTCCAGCAGTATATGGTAGTACGCCTCCTTTAAACTTAAGTGATGCGAGCGTATCAGTCCATTTAATATGCTCTATGATTTCTGTCTCTATCCAATTAATTGCCATTTTATGGTATGTTGTTCCTTATAATTATAATTAGCTAGGTCATCATAAGTGAAACCTAATTTTATGTCAAAAATATGTTTATAGATAATAAAATAAAAAACAATATTGAACGCGTGGGTATTAATACATTTTCTAAAAACTATGTTTCTTCAACCAATGATTACTTGAACTATAGTTATATTAGAGATCAAGCTCCAATAATTATTTTAGCAAATAATCAACGACATCCGAGAGGAAGAAGAGGCAAGAAATGGGTTAATTTCCAAGGTAGTTCACTTGGTTTTAGCTTATGTCTTAGATTTGATAAAAGTTTAAATGAATACTTTATTCTAAGTCATTTGGTAGGAGTTTCAATTATTGAGGCATGCATGGTTCTCAATAGTAAAGAACTCAGGATTAAATGGCCTAACGATATCATGCAAAGCGATAAAAAAGTATGCGGCACCTTAATAGAGAATATTATAGATAGTCAAAATTCATTTTACTCCATGATTGGATTCGGCTTCAATATATCCATACCGAATAATCTAATACATCATATAGATGGCCGCCCAGCAAATCTTAATATTGATAAGGACAAGGTAGAACTTTTAGCTTCGACTGTTGCTTCAATTTTATTGAAAAACATATCATTATATGAGCAATCTGGATTTAAGCCTTTCCAGGAGAAATGGAATGATTTCATGTATGCTAGAAATAAAGATGTTACTTTGCAGAGTAAGGATAAAAAATATTTTGGTAAGTTACTCGGAATAAATGAGAAGGGTGAACTACAAATACAAGCAAATAAAAAAGTTATAAATATTTCAGATATAAATTACTCAATGAGGTTGTCGCAATGAAGCTTTTGATTGATATTGGAAATACAAATTCATCAATGAGCCTATGGGATAATAGCAAATTATCTATGGTAAATAACAGTAGTAATAAAAAACTATTTGTTGCATTGAGAAAATATTCAAAAAAAAATTTAGAAAAAATAATATTTATAAGTGTAGTTAGTATTAAAGAAAATAAAGTAATTAAAAATCAATTAAAAAAAATATTTAAATGTAATGTTGAGCAAATAAAATCCTCTCCAAAATTATTTGGCGTTATTAATGGTTACGAAAGACCTAAAAAATTAGGAGATGACAGATGGTCGGCCATTGTAGGTTCTTATATTTTTTATCAGGAACCTTTAATAATCGTAGATTGTGGAACTGCTATATCTATTGATATTATTAATTCTGAAGGAGTACATCAGGGAGGTTATATTCTTGGAGGCTTTAATGGTTATACTGAGTCTTTCCAAAAGGCCTATAATCTAAAGAATATCAGATTAAAAGAAAGCACGGTATTACAAAAAAAATCTTTTCCCAGAAAAACAGAAACCGGCATTACTGAAGGATATTTATTAATGGTTTTATCTACAGTAGAAAATATTTATTATCAATTCAGGAAAAATCAAAAAATATCACCAAAGTTATTAATTAGTGGTGGTTATGGAAAAATAATTTCAAAAAAATTATCTGTGAAAAATTTATACGAACCAGATTTAGTCCTTAAGTCTATAGGATTGATTGAAGATCATAGTAATTTAGTTTAAGACGAAGAGTCTAGCAGTTCGTCAATTTTTTTGATAATTCGATTACTACCTGGCCCAGTCACAGTTGAAAAACTATCCACTACAGTACCATCTTTCCCAATAAGATATTTATGAAAATTCCACTTTGGGGAACTATTAGTTTCTTTTGTGAGTAATTTAAAGAAAGGGTGAGCTTTTTTGCCTCTCACCGTCGTTTTAGTAAACATAGGAAACTGAACATCATAAGTTAGATTGCAGAAATCTTTTATCTCTTTTTCTGTAGATGGTTCTTGATAAAAATCATGAGAAGGGAAGCCCAGTACTACAAAACCAGCATCTTTTTTTTCTTTATATAATTTTTCCAGTCCCTCATATTGTGGTGTAAAGCCACATTTACTTGCAGTATTTACAACCAGAATTACTTTACCGAGATATTCTTCGCAAAGATTAACAGTTTTATCTTCACCAAGTAATTTGATATCAAAATCTAGAGAACTAGGGCAAGCAGCATTGGCATTGTTTGTCATAATTAAAAATGCTCCTAAAAATATTATTTTGCTTAACGATTTCATAATTTAATTATGGGCTAGTTATATGATTACATCAAGAGATGTCTATTGAATGCTCTTTCAGCGAATCTAAATCTATAACCTCTAGGGCTTTAATGTGAGTAGATTTAAGTTTAATTTTAGGTGCAGAGCCATTCTGATATGCTTCAAGCCATCGATTAGCACATAAGCACCATGAGTCACCAGCCTTGAGACCTTTAAATCCAAGTTCAGGTCGTGGAGTTGATAAATCATTACCCATGTCTTTTGAAAACTCCAGAAATTCATTTGTTACTGATGCACATACTGTGTGAGAACCAAAATCTGTATTGTCCGTCGCGCATGACCCGTCTCTATAATAACCAGTAATGGGATCATGACCACATATTTCAAGAGGCTCGCCGAGTACATTTTTTTGAACAATATCATTCATATTTCACCTTCGAAATTTCATATTCTGTGATACCGCTTGGCATTTTTAATTCAATCACATCATCTTGGTCTTTACCAATTAATGCCCTTGCTAACGGTGATGTAATAGAAATTTTTCCAACTTTAAGGTCAGCTTCATCTTCGCCAACTAGTTTGTATGTAACTTTTTTCCCATCATCGAGATTCACTAATATCACGGTAGAGCCAAATATCACTTTTGTTGATACAGGCATAGTCTTTATATCTATGATATGGGCATTAGAAAGCTTTGCTTCTATATCCTTAATTCTGCCTTCCATGAAACTCTGTTCTTCACGAGCTGCATGGTATTCAGCATTTTCTTTCAGGTCACCTTTCTCTCTAGCCTCTTTAATGGCTGAGACAATTCTTGGTCTTTCAACGCTTTTTAAGCTGTGTAACTCTTCCTTTAGTTGCTCAGCTCCGTTAGCTGTCATGGGGATTTTATTCATAAGCTTAATTAATGAGCCACCTGTCAGATTCGAACTGACGACCTGAGGTTTACAAAACCCCTGCTCTGGCCAACTGAGCTAAGGTGGCAAAAAATTTATTTTCCTAAAGATTATATTGTTTCATAATCATATAATAAAAACAGTATCATATAGAATAATTAATCATGAATAAAGACTTACCAATCATTATTAAAAAAATTTTTACTAATCCAGACCCTATTATCTGGCACGGTACATGGTTAACAGTCCTAGAAAGTTTACTGAAAGACATGAAAATGCTTCAAGTATGGGAAGAATTAGTTCAAATATTCAAAGTTAAGCATGCTGAAGGCTCAAACTTACAACTTAATCAATACCTTAAATGGGAGCTTAAAGCTTTTGTTGCCCAGGTAGTTAACCTCAAGGTTGCTAATCAAGGGCATAATGTCTTTAATGATACTTTGAGCTCCTACTTTCAAAAGAAAGGAGTCAATCTAGAAAATAAACTAATTACTGAGATATACAGGGTGATTGATGAAAAATAAATATGTATTAATTTTAATAATGCTGATGCCAACTATCAGTCTCTCTCAATCGTTAAATTACCCTCTTTTTAATGATTATGTCCAATTTTCAAGCAGTGTTGATGCATATAGTGTTATCTGTGTGAAAAATTTTAATGAAGAAGAAGCAAGATTTCAACTATTTGATTTAATTTTCTTGCTGCAGGAAAAAACAAATTTAAGTGAAAATGATATACTTGAATTAGAGAAGAAGTATTCCGATATTAATAAATCAACAATCTCTCAATTAATCCAGCTGGGTGTAAACAAGAATAGAGCCTTATGCTCGAATTATTTAAAAGTTTTTGAGAGGTTTGATGCAAAAAAAATGATGCTCTTGATGAGATCATAAAGATTACATATGAATAAACAAGCTAATATCATGGATCTAATACATGACTTTTTTTTAATAAAAGGGCATGAGCATTGTAATAGTAATTCTTATATTATTGATTCTTATAAATCTGAGCCTGGCCTTTTTAATATCTCGGAAAAATACGAAATTGATGTTGTGCAGGTATATGAGATAATGAGAGAATATAGACTGAATGAATTAAATAGAAATGTTATTTTAAAAATAAAGGAAACTATGTAATGGCAATGCCGCCACAAGGTCCACCACCAAGAATTCTTGGTATGAAAATAACCTCTAATAGAATTGAGGCAGTATTAGTGCTTTTTGTAGGGATAAGCTTGAGCCTAATTCTTTATGGCAATGATATGATCAATGGATCAAAAACGATTGTTTCTCTTGGAGTGATTTGGGCGCTATATTTATGGATATTTAAAAAACCCGAAAGACCCTACTAATTTTTTCAAAATATTACTCATAGTAAATAATGATTTATGTTATAAATACATATCCTAGAATATTGGAGGGGTACTCAAGCGGTCAACGAGGGCAGACTGTAAATCTGCTGGCCCTGCCTTCGCAGGTTCGAATCCTGCCCCCTCCACATATTTAGCATGATGCGGGTATGGTACAATGGTAGAACCTCAGCCTTCCAAGCTGATGATGCGGGTTCGATTCCCGCTACCCGCTCATTAGAAGAAATATCAAGTTATGAATAAAATAAGAAATCTTTTCAATGTAGAAAATAATTTTCAGCTGTTAAAAGTGAACATAGTTTTTGCAGTAACTGGAACAATGTCAGTATATTTTGCAGGAATAATAATAACCTTTATAGGCTTGGACCCGTATATTCTTGGATCTTTTTTCTATTGGGTTTTAAGAATAATGCTATTAATCCCTGTTTATCAGGTTTTATTGATAATAATTGGAAGCATATTTGGAGAATTTGAATATTTTTGGAGGATAGAGAGAAAGATGCTTGGTAGACTGGGAATCAAGTTTTCATCTTAGCTTTGCTTGAATTATCTTTAAATCCTTAATATATTTCATTGTTACTCTATATAAATTCATTTGCCCATATAGCTCAGTCGGTAGAGCACTTCCTTGGTAAGGAAGAGGTCACCGGTTCAAATCCGGTTATGGGCTAAAAATTACTAGATTTTAGTGAAATTTTAGTGTATTTGCTCACAAAAGTAGTTTATCATTGCTCTACTTGAAAACTGTAATTACTAAACCGGGGTTTAACAATGTCAAAGGAAAAATTCGAACGAAATAAGGACCATGTCAACGTAGGTACAATTGGCCACGTAGATCATGGGAAAACAACATTAACCGCAGCCATAACAAAATGTATGGGCGAAAAACATGGCGGTGAATTCAAAGCATATGATCAAATCGATAATGCACCTGAGGAAAGAGCTAGAGGAATAACTATTTCTACAGCACATGTAGAGTATGAATCAGAAACTAGGCATTATGCCCATGTAGATTGTCCAGGACATGCTGATTATGTTAAAAATATGATTACTGGTGCTGCACAAATGGATGGCGCAATACTTGTATGTTCTGCAGCAGATGGCCCAATGCCGCAAACACGTGAACATATATTGTTATCTAGACAAGTAGGTGTACCTCACATAGTGGTTTATTTAAATAAAGCAGATCAAGTTGATGATGCAGAGTTAACAGAGCTAGTAGAAATGGAAATTAGAGAATTATTAAATAAATATGATTTCCCTGGTGATGATACTCCTATAATTAAGGGTTCAGCTCTAAAAGCTCTTGAAGGTGATGATTCAGAAATTGGAAGACCTTCAATTGATAAACTAGTAGCAGCGATGGACTCTTTCATACCTATGCCCGAAAGACCAATTGATGGTAAATTCATAATGCCTATAGAGGATGTTTTCTCTATATCAGGTCGTGGAACAGTAGTTACTGGAAGAATTGAAAGAGGAAAAGTGAATGTAGGTGATGAGATTGAGATTGTTGGGATCAGAGAAACTGCTAAAACTACATGCACTGGCGTAGAAATGTTTAGAAAATTACTTGATAGCGGTCAAGCTGGAGATAATGTTGGTGTTCTTCTTCGTGGTACTAAACGTGAAGAGGTAGAGCGTGGTCAAGTGTTATGTATACCTGGTTCAGTCAAACCACATACTAAGTTTGAATGCGAAATCTATGTTTTATCAAAAGATGAAGGTGGAAGACATACTCCATTTTTTGCTAACTATAGACCACAATTTTATTTCCGTACAACAGATGTAACTGGCGCTATTGAGCTGCCAAAAGATGTTGAAATGGTAATGCCTGGTGATAACGTCAAAATTAAAGTTGAATTAATCACCCCTATTGCTATGGAAGAAGGTTTGAAATTCGCGATTCGCGAAGGTGGTAAAACAGTAGGCGCTGGAGTTGTTGCTAAAATAACTGAGTAATCTACTTAATCATCTGATTTAATATTAATAAAGAATGATTAGGCTAGTAGTTCAATTGGTAGAGCAACGGTCTCCAAAACCGTAGGTTGGGGGTTCGAGTCCCTCCTAGCCTGAGAATATAGGAAAATTTACCATGGTTGTTGAGTCGAAGAATATAGAGGGTAGCGATAAAGGTACGCCTCTACTGTTAATGTCACTATTTTTGCTGTTGGCAGGGATAGTTGCGTTTTATTATTTTTCTGAAATACGCTTATTTTATCGCGTACTTGGATTATTTGTAGTTCTTGGCTTATCTGCATACATAACTTACCAAACAAGCTTTGGCAGGACTGTATACACTTATGTTTTGGACTCGAAAATAGAATTAAAAAAAGTTTCATGGCCAACAAAGCAAGAAACTACACAAACAGCAATAGGTGTTGTTGTAATAGTTGTTATTATAGGAATACTTTTATGGTTACTAGATATGTTATTGGCGTGGTCAATTGGGACATTATATGGAGTCAGATAAAGTGGAAATGAAGTGGTATGTTTTACAAGCCTTCTCAGGTTTTGAGAATAAGGTTAAACAGACTCTAGAGGATACTATTAAGCGCGAAGGACTGGAAAAGTCTTTTGGTGAAATATTAGTGCCAACAGAAGAGGTGTTAGAAATAAAAGAAGGTCAGAAGAAACGCACTGAAAGAAAATATTTTCCTGGATACGTGATGATTAAAATGGATCTAAATGATGATACATGGCACATGGTGAGAAATGCTCCTAAAGTTTTAGGCTTTGTCGGAGGCACAGGAGATAGACCGATTGCCCTAGCAGAACATGAGGCGGAAAACCTAATTCAATCTATACAGGAAGGCGTAGATAGACCTAAACCAAAAGTGATGTTTGAACCAGGGGAAATCATTAGGATAACAGATGGACCATTTAACGATTTCAATGGGGTAGTTGAGAAAGTTGATTTTGAGAAAAACAGACTAAAAGTATCTGTTTTAGTATTTGGCAAACCTACTCCAATTGAATTATCATTAACGCAGGTTGAAAAAGGATAACATATTATGGCAAAAGAATTAGTAACCCAGGTTAAATTACAAGTACCAGCCGGTAGCGCAAACCCTGCTCCACCAGTAGGCCCTGCTCTAGGACAACATGGTCTAGACATTCAGGCATTTTGTAAACAATTTAATGATAGAACAAAAGATACTGAAAAAGGTTTAGCACTGCCTGTGATTATAAATGTATACCAGGACAGAACGTTTGATTTTGTAATTAAATCGACTCCGGCTGCGATTCTATTAAAAAAAGCTGCTGGTATAGAAAAGGGAAGCCCAACTCCTCAAAGCAACAAAGTCGGCAAAGTTACTATTAAGCAAATTGAGGAAATAGTTAAGCAAAAAGAAGGTGATTTAAATGCTGCGGATATGGATCAAGCGGTAAAGATAATATCGGGAACAGCGCGCAGCATGGGAATAGAGGTTGAATAAGTATGACTATAACTAAAAGAAAAAAATTAATTATAGAGAAAATAGATGCGCTAAAAGCGTATGAGCTAGTTGAGGCTTTGGAACTTGTAAAAAGTCTGCCTAAAGTAAAATTTAATGAGTCAGTTGATATTAGTATTAATCTAGGGGTTGATTCAAAGAAGTCTGATCAAAATGTGCGTGGATCCTCTTCATTACCCCATGGTATTGGTAAAACCGCAAAAGTTGCAGTCTTTGCTGATGGAGAAGATGCTGCCGATGCTAAGAAGGCTGGTGCCGAGATAGTTGGCTTTGAAGATTTAATTGCAGATGTTAAGAAAAACAAAGATCTAGATGCAGATGTAGTTATTGCTACACCAGAATGCATGCAAAAATTAGGAGCTCTTGGTAGAATACTTGGCCCTAAAAATCTCATGCCAAATCCTAAAGAAGGAACAGTCACTAAAAATGTAGCTGATGCAGTAAATAATGCTAAAAAAGGACAAGTTAGATATAAAACTGACAAGGCTGGAATTATACATACAACTGTAGGAAAGATAGATTTTGAAGCAAAAAAATTGGCTGAGAACATATATTTTCTGATTGATGACTTAATTAAAGCCAAACCATCCACAGCTAAAGGTAAATATATGAAAAATATTACAATATCCTCTACAATGGGACCCGGAATTAAGGTAGACTTAGCGACAGTTGTTGAGAGAAGAAGCTGATATGCCATTGAATTTAGAACAAAAAAAAGAATTAGTTAAAGAAGTGTCAGCTGTATTAGCTAATGCTGATACTGTTTTAACTGCAGATTATCGTGGTTTAACAGCAACACAATTAGGTGAGTTTAGAAAAATTGCGCGCAACCCAGGTATACATATTAAAATTGTAAAGAATAATATGTTAAAAATGGCTTTAAAAGACTCAGAATATTCCTCTGTTAGCGAAAAAGTATTTGGGCCTCAAATTCTAGCTACATCAAGTGATAATCCTGGTGAGTTTGCAAAGTTGGTCAAAAGATTCATTGATGATCATGAGAATATTGAATTGAAATCACTTGCATATAAAGGCAAGGAACTTGATTTAGTAGAGATAAAGAAATTAGCTGCATTACCAACTTATGATGAGGCAATCTCAAAGCTAATGTCAGTTATGCAAGCACCAATACAGAAATTAATGTCAACAATGATAGCGGTTCCAACAAAAGTAGTTAGAACTCTTGATGCAGTAAAAGAATCAAAGAATTAACAATAAATTCAATAGGAGAAGATAAGATGGCGGGAACAAACGATAAAATTTTAGACACAATATCTAATATGACTGTAATGGAAGTAGTAGATTTAATTTCAGAAATGGAAGAAAAGTTTGGAGTTACAGCAGCAGCAGCAGTAGCAGCAGCAGCACCAGCAGCAGCTGGCGGTGGCGAAGCAGCAGCATCAGAAGAAAAAACAGCTTTTGATATTTCTTTGGAAAGCTTCGGTGGTAACAAAGTTGCAGTTATTAAAGCAGCAAGAACAGTTACTGGACTTGGGTTAAAAGAAGCTAAAGAAAAAGTTGAAGCAGCTCCATGCATTTTAAAAGAAGGCGTAGATAAAGCCGAAGCCGAAGAATTTAAAAAGCAACTAGAGGAAGCAGGCGCAACTGTTGAGCTCAAGTAATAAACTTGCATAACGCATAATTTAAAAATTTATTTAGTAAGACATTACTAATTATTTGGCGTGTTCCAAAGGAAAAGCATTAATGAAATATAGTTATACAGCAAAAAAGAGAATAAGAAAAAATTTTGGTAAATTAGGTGATATTATACCTATACCTAATCTGATAGAACTTCAGGTTCTTTCATATAATAAGTTTTTAGGCAAAGATGCTTTAGGTAGACTAGATTATTCTAATTCAGCTCTAGATACTGTTTTCAAATCTGTATTCCCAATATATGATTATGCTAATAATTGTAAGCTTGAGTATAGTAAATATACGCTAGGTAAAGAAGAATTCTCAGAAGAAGAATGTAGGATAACTGGCAAGAGTTATTCTGTTCCTATTAAAGCTGACTTAAAACTTTCTATCAACATAGATCCAAAGTCTCCTGGCAAACTAGAAATATTTGAGAACAAAGAAGTATTCCTGGGTGATATGCCTATAATGACTAAGTTCGGTACATTTATCATAAATGGTACTGAAAGAGTTGTTGTCTCGCAATTACATAGATCACCTGGTGTATTTTTTGATCATGATCGTGGTAAAACACATGCCTCTGGCAAGTTATTATTTTCAGCGAGAGTAATACCTTATCGTGGATCTTGGTTAGATTTTGAGTTTGATCAAAAAGATATCATCTTTGCAAGAATTGATAGAAGAAGAAAGATAGCATCTACAATTATCTTAAGAGCCTTGGGATATGATACAAAACAAATCATAGATTTATTCTATGACAGTAATAAAATTACAGTCGTCAAAGATCAATTCTTTATTGAGCAAAAATTAGATGACCTGAAGGGTAGTATTGCCGCTTTCGATATTTTGCATGGCAAAAAAGTTATTGTAGCTAAAGGCAAAAGAATTAATATTCAGCATATAGAATTAGCCAAGAAAGCTAAAATGAAAAGTTTCCCAGTATCAAATGAGTTTCTGTGGGGAAAAAGAATTTCTAGCGATATTATAGATAAGAAAACTGGTGAGGTAATTTTATCTTGTAATCAGCAAGTCACACAAGAACTTGTCAACAGCATACTTGAAGCTGGGTTGAGTAAGTTTGAAATACTTCACACTAATGAGCTTGATAGAGGTCCATTTATTTGTAATACATTAGATGTGGATCCGACTATAGACCAAGATACTGCACTAATAGAAATATATCGTATGATGAGACCGGGTGAACCACCAACAAAAGACGCAGCATCAACGTTATTTACAAATTTATTTCAGTCAACTGATAGATATGATTTATCTGCGGTTGGTAGAATGAAATTTAATACTAGGGTTGGTAGAACAGAAACAGAAGGCGAGGGTGTTCTATCAAATGAAGATATTATAGATGTCTTAAAAACATTAGTTAATATCAGAAATGGTTATGATTCAGTTGATGACATTGACCATCTTGGTAATAGAAGAGTTAAATCTGTAGGGGAGATGGTTGAAAATGTATTTAGAATAGGATTAGTTAGAGTTGAGAAAGCAGTCAAGGAAAGGATGAGTACAATGGAGCTTGCCGAGAGACTTCAACCTAAAGATCTTGTTAATTCAAAACCTATCACAGCAACATTAAAAGAATTTTTTGGTACAAGTCAGTTATCACAATTCATGGATCAAAATAATCCTCTTGCTGAAATTACACACAAAAGAAGAATATCGGCTTTAGGCCCCGGTGGTTTAACAAGAGAAAGGGCTGGTTTTGAAGTCAGAGATGTACATCCAACACATTATGGTAGAGTTTGCCCTATAGAAACACCAGAGGGTCCAAATATCGGGCTAATTAATTCGCTCGCTACTTTTTCAAGAACTAATAATTATGGTTTTTTAGAAACTCCATATCGAGTAGTTGAGAAAAATAAGGTCAAGAGTGAGATACAGTGGTTATCTGCTATCGAGGAAAGCAAATATGTAATTGCACAAGCAAATACAGAATTAGATAAAAATAGTAAAATAGTAGGAGATTTGATTTCTTGCAGAAACAATAATGAGTTTATTATTTCGTCACCTGAAAAAGTACAGTTGATGGATGTATCACCTAAACAAGTTGTCTCTGTTGCAGCTGCGCTAATACCATTTTTAGAACATGATGATGCGAATAGAGCACTCATGGGATCAAATATGCAAAGACAAGCAGTCCCAATCCTTAAACCAGAGAAGCCAATTGTAGGAACAGGTGTTGAAAAAACAGTTGCCATTGACTCTGGTGCTTCATTTACAGTTAAAAGAGGCGGGGTGGTAGACTATGTAGATGCATCAAGAATAATCGTTAATGTAAATGAAAAAGAAGTGTTAGATGAAGATGATACTGGTGTTGATATTTATACGTTAACTAAATACACAAGAACAAATCAGAATACTTGTATTAACCAAAAACCTCTTGTTAGCTCAGGCGACATTATCGAAAAAGGTGATGTGATAGCTGATGGCCCGTCTACAGACTTAGGAGAGCTAGCACTTGGTCAAAATATTCTTATAGCTTTTATGCCATGGAACGGATACAACTTTGAGGATTCTATTCTAGTATCAGAAAGAGTTGTTCAGGAAGATAGGTTTACATCTATACATATTGAAGAGCTTGAATGTGTAGCAAGAGACACAAAGCTTGGTTCCGAAGAGATTACATCTGATATACCTAATGTAAGCGAAAGTTTACTTAATAAGCTTGATGAATCTGGGATTGTATACGTTGGAGCCGAGGTTAAGGCTAGTGATATATTAGTTGGTAAAGTTACTCCGAAAGGAGAAAGCCAGCTCACTCCTGAAGAAAAATTATTAAGAGCAATTTTTGGTGAAAAAGCATCAGATGTGAAAGACACATCTTTGAAAGTGCCATCAGGAATGGACGGTACTGTAATAGACGTTAGGGTCTTCACAAGAGAAGGTATAGATAAAGATAAAAGATCTTTAGAAATACAAGAAGAAGCTATCAAAGAAGCTAGGAAGAATTTAGAGGATGAGCTAAGGATTAATCAAGAGAACCTTTATGCCAGAACTAGAAAGCTTCTAGTGAATAAACAAGTAACTAAAGCTCCTGGCAATATTAAGTCAGGAACAAAAGTAACAACATCATCTCTCGAAGATATAGATAATTCAGAATTATTTAAATTTACTTTAAAAACAGAATCTGGAAATATCGCTCTTGCAGCTATTTCAAATCAGTATGATAAATTATCAGAAAAATTTTCAGAAGATTTGCAAGAAATAACCCAAAAAATATCACAACATGATGATTTGGGGCCAGGTATACAGAAAAAAGTTAAGGTATATTTAGCGGTTAAAAGAACATTACAGCCAGGTGATAAAATGGCAGGTAGACATGGGAATAAAGGTGTGATTTCACAAATAGTTCCTGTTGAAGACATGCCTCATACCGCAGATGGTAGGCCGGTAGATGTGGTATTAAACCCACTAGGTGTCCCATCAAGAATGAATGTAGGACAAGTTCTTGAAACCCATCTTGGGTGGGCAGCAAAAGGTATTGGTTTTAAAATTGCTGAAATGGCTGATGATAAAACCCAACCAAAAAAACTTAGAAGTTATTTAGGAGAAGTTTATTCAGCATGCCCAGGATTTGAAAAACATGATTTAAAAAGTTTCTCGGATGAAGAAGTTAAAACATTAGCCAATAACCTAAGATCAGGAGTACCTATGGCTACTCCAGTATTTGATGGAGCATCAGAACAAGAAATTAAAGCCATGCTAGAGTTAGCAGATTTACCAATAAGCGGTCAAGCAGAGTTATTCGATGGAAGGACCGGAGAAATGTTTGATCGTCCGGTTACCATAGGATATATGTATATTATTAAATTGAACCACTTGGTTGATGATAAAATGCATGCTCGTTCTACTGGACCATATAGTTTAGTTACTCAGCAACCACTCGGAGGTAAAGCACAGTTTGGTGGGCAAAGATTTGGGGAAATGGAGGTTTGGGCATTACAAGCATATGGTGCAACTCATACTCTACAAGAAATGTTAACAGTGAAATCTGATGATGTGGCTGGAAGGAATCGTATATATAAAAATATAGTAGACGGTGACTTTACTTCGGAAGCGCATGTTCCAGAATCATTTAATGTTTTATTAAAAGAAATAAGATCTCTAGGTATCAATATAGACCTTGATCTAGAGAATAAAGAAACTTAAGGAGTTTATTATGAAAGACATGTTAAATTTGTTTAAAAAAACTACTAAAGAAGATAATTTTGATCATATTAAAATAACCTTAGCTTCGCCTGATTTAATGAGGTCTTGGTCTTATGGAGAAGTCCGTAAACCTGAGACAATTAACTATAGAACATTTAAGCCAGAAAGAGATGGTTTATTTTGTGCAAAAATATTTGGCCCTATCAAAGACTATGAATGCCTATGTGGAAAATATAAGAGATTAAAGCATAGAGGAGTAATTTGTGAAAAATGTGGTGTTGAAGTTACATTATCCAAGGTAAGAAGAGATCGGATGGGCCATATTGAATTGGCATCACCAGTTGCTCATATTTGGTATTTAAGGTCATTGCCATCTAGAATTGGATTAATGCTCGATATGACTTTGAGAGAAATTGAAAAAGCTCTCTATTTTGAGGCATATATTGTGATAGATGGAGGCTTAACTCCTCTAGAAAAAGGGCAGCTACTATCGGAAGATGGCTATCAACAAGCTGTAGCTGAATATGGTACTGATTTAAAAGTAGGCATGGGTGCTGAAGCTATCATGGAGTTATTACAAGAAATAGAGCTTAAAAAAACTTACGAGGATTTAAAAGATGAGATTGCTAATACAAAATCTCAGGCTAAAAACAAAAGAAACGTCAAACGTTTAAAGTTAATAGAGTCTTTTATTAAATCTGGGAATAAGCCTGAATGGATGATACTGAGCGTATTACCTGTATTACCACCTGACTTGAGACCCCTGGTTCCATTAGAAGGAGGAAGATTTGCAACTTCAGATTTAAATGACTTATACAGAAGAGTTATAAATCGAAATAACAGACTGAAGAGACTCTTGGAGCTCAAAGCACCAGAAATAATTGTAAGAAATGAAAAAAGAATGTTACAGGAATCAGTAGATGCTCTTCTTGATAATGGCAGAAGAGGCCGCGCAATTACTGGTACAAATAAAAGACCGCTTAAATCTCTTGCAGATATGATTAAAGGTAAAGGCGGAAGATTTAGACAAAATCTCTTAGGAAAAAGGGTTGACTATTCTGGTAGATCAGTAATTGTTGTTGGACCAACACTAAGATTACACCAATGTGGGATTCCAAAAAAGATGGCTTTAGAATTATTTAAGCCACACATTTTTGGTAAGCTACATCTCCGTGGTATTACAACCACAATTAAAGCTGCTAAAAAAGTTGTTGAAAAAGAAGGAGAAGAAGTTTGGGATATTCTTGATGAAATTATTAAGGAGTATCCGGTGATGCTAAACAGAGCCCCTACGCTTCACAGATTAGGTGTTCAAGCATTTGAACCTATTCTAATTGAAGGTAAGGCAATCCAACTTCATCCGCTGGTATGTGCAGCATTTAATGCTGATTTCGATGGTGACCAGATGGCTGTCCATGTGCCGTTATCATTAGAAGCACAAGTTGAGACCAGGGTATTAATGTTATCAAGTAACAATATTTTATCGCCTTCGAATGGAAGCCCGATAATTGTGCCATCACAAGATATTGTTTTAGGAATTTACTATATGTCTAGAGAAAAACCTAATGCCTTGGGTGAAGGAATGATTTTCAGCGATGTTGAAGAAGTTCACAGAGCATATCAGCAAAAAATTGTTAGCTTACAGGCAAAGATAAGAGTAAGAATTGAAATAAAAGAAAGTGAAGATGATGATTTGCCTGCGGTTCCTAAAATTGTCTCTACTACTGTTGGAAGAGCAGTTTTAGCTGAAATACTTCCGAAAAATATACCATTTACATATATAAATAAAGATTTAGATAAGAGAGCTATATCTGCATTATTCGATGCTTCTTATCGATTAGCAGGTCTTAAAGCAACAGTATTACTAGCCGATCAAATTATGTATACAGGCTTTAAATATTCTACAATTTCAGGAGTATCAGTTGGAGTTGACGATATGGTGATACCTCAACAAAAAGAAAAAATGGTTGTTTCAGCTGAAAAAGAAGTTACTGATATTGAGAAGCAGTATAATTCTGGTCTTCTTACATCTGGCGAGAGATACAATAAGGTTGTGGACATATGGTCACATACAAATGACCAAGTTTCTCAGGCCATGATGAAAGAATTGGGAGTAGAGAAGTCAAAAGTAAAAGGTGGCGGAGCAATCGAGCATAAGTCATTCAATTCCATTTACATGATGGCAGATTCTGGAGCCAGGGGTTCAGCAGCACAAATTAGACAATTATCTGGAATGAGGGGTTTAATGGCTAAGCCTGACGGGTCAATTATAGAAACACCTATTACAGCAAACTTTAGAGAAGGATTAAATGTGATGCAATATTTCATCTCAACTCATGGGGCAAGAAAAGGGTTGGCTGATACTGCACTAAAGACTGCTAACTCTGGATATTTAACTAGAAGACTTGTTGATGTATCTCAGGATTTAGTTGTAGTAGAAGATGATTGCGGTACTGAGTCTGGTATTTTAATGAAACCACTTATTGAAGGTGGAGATATTGTAGAACCATTAAGAGAAAGAGTTTTAGGAAGAACATTACTAAAAGACTTACATGTTTCGGATTCTGATAAACTGATACTTTCGAAAGGTACGCTTATAGATGAGAAGAATGTAGTTCTACTTGAAAAAAACGCTGTTGATGAAGTCTGGGTTAGGTCAGCAATTACCTGTGATACTAGACATGGAATATGCGCCAAATGTTATGGAAGAGATTTAGCAAAAGGTAGAGAAGTCTCCGCTGGTGAAGCAGTGGGCGTTGTAGCAGCTCAATCTATTGGGGAACCTGGTACTCAGTTAACAATGAGAACATTCCATATTGGTGGAGCAGCATCAAGATCTGTAGCAGCTAACAGTATTGAGGTTAAATCGAAAGGTACAGCCAAATATCACAATCTTAGTGTAGTCGCTAATACAAAAAAACATAATGTTGTAGTTTCTAGGTCTGGAGAATTAGGAATATTAGATGATAGTGGAAGAGAAAAAGAAAGATATAAGATTCCATATGGTTCTGTCATTACTATTAATGATGGAGAAAAAGTAGAAATGGGTCAAACAACTGCTACCTGGGATCCATATACTACTCCAATTATTACAGAAACAGCTGGTATAGTTAAATTTATTGATTTTGTTGAAGGAGTAAGTACTGAAAAAATTACAGATGACTTAACAGGCATATCTTCAATACTTATTAAAGATCAAAATAGTGTCTCATTTGATAAAAATTTAAAGCCTATGGTCACATTAGTGGATAGCAAAGGAAAAGATTTGAATATAACTAATTCAAGCTTACCAGCACACTACATATTACCATCAAAATCTAATGTATCTTTATCGGACGGTATGACCGTTGGTATTGGAGATACAATAGCTAGAACACCAAGAGAAACATCAGGGACAAGAGATATAACAGGTGGTCTACCTAGGGTTGCTGATTTATTTGAAGCTAGGATTCCAAAAGATAAAGCTGAGCTTGCCGAGATGACTGGCATTGTCTCGTTTGGAAAAGAGACAAAAGGAAAAAGAAGGTTAGAGATAACTTATACTAATCAAGATGGCATTGAGGACAAACACGTTCAAATGATATCAAAAACTAAACTCTTAAATGTATTTGAGGGAGCTAAGGTTGAAAAAGGTGAAATTATCTCAGAGGGAGCATTAGATCCTCATGATATTTTGAGATACAGAGGGGTAACTGAGTTAGCAGAGCATATCGTGAAAGAAGTTCAAGATGTTTATCGCCTGCAAGGTGTGGCTATTAATGATAAACATATTGAAGTAATTCTTAGACAGATGTTGAAGAAAGTAGAGATAGAGTCAGTAGGTGATGCAGACTTAATAGTTGGAGAGCAAATGGAAAAATCATCTATGCTAGAAATTATAGATGAGCTTTCATCGTCAAACCCAAATGCTGTGCTACCAACTTATAGACCTATTTTACTTGGTATTACTAAAGCATCTCTTGTTAATAACTCGTTCATATCTGCTGCGTCATTCCAAGAGACCACCAGAGTCTTAACAGATGCTGCCGTAAATGGTAAAAAAGACTTCTTGAGAGGTCTTAAAGAGAATGTTGTGGTTGGTAGGTTAATACCATGCGGTACGAGTCTGTCTACCAAGAGAAATGAGACTAAACAAGACAAAACTGCTCTAATTGAAAAAGAGCTAGCTGAAGAAATGACAGCTTATACAGAAAATAAGAATACAGCTACTGATGAAGAAACACAGGTAGATCCTACTTAAATGATTATTTCATCAAACCATTAGCTAAAAAGCTAAGGTTTGGTGAGATGTTTGTTGCAATATCTGCTTGACAGCTATATGCTGTGCGAATAGAATTTTTGAATTAAATTAAGAAAATATTATGACTACAATTAATCAGCTTGTTAGAAAGCCTAGAAGGGATAAAGTGTATAAAACGGCTGTCCCTGCATTAGAAGCCTGTCCTCAAAGAAGAGGAGTATGTACTCGTGTTTACACAACAACACCAAAAAAACCAAATTCTGCATTAAGAAAGGTAGCCAGGGTCAAACTAACAAATGGTCAAGAAGTAACATCATATATAGGTGGTGAAGGTCATAACTTACAAGAACATTCTGTTGTGATTATACGTGGCGGAAGAGTTAAGGATTTACCAGGTGTTCGATATCATGTTGTAAGAGGAAGCTTGGATACTCAGGGAGTAGAAAAACGTAAGCAAGGAAGATCAAAATATGGAACGAAAAAGCCAAAAGCTTAGATAATAATTATGCCTAGAAAAAAGACTATATTTAAAAAACACTTAAAGCCGGATCCTATCTTCAATAGTACTGTAGTTTCAAGATTTACAAATATGATTATGTCTGACGGCAAAAAAAGAACAGCTGAAAAAATAATTTATGCAGCTCTAGAGATAATGGGTGAAAAGAATAAAGCAGATCCATTGTCAATGATGGAAAAAGCTTTGCAAAATGTTAGTCCATCAGTTGAGGTTAAATCTAGAAGAGTTGGTGGGTCAAACTATCAAGTACCAGTTGAAGTTAATCCAAGGCGTAAATTATCTTTAGCTATGAGATGGATTTTAGATGCTGCGCTCAAAAGAAACGATAAGGCAATGAAGAATAAACTTGCATCAGAATTATTAGATGCATGTGAAGGCAAAGGCTCAGCAGTCAAGAAAAGAGAAGATGTTCATAAAATGGCGGAAGCTAACAAAGCTTTTGCACATTACAGGTGGTAATCAATGGCTAGAAAAACTCCAATAGAAAATTATAGAAATATCGGAATCATGGCACATATTGATGCCGGAAAAACTACTACTACTGAAAGAATACTATATTACACTGGTGTGTCTCATAAGATTGGTGAAGTTCATGATGGTGCTGCTACCATGGATTGGATGGAGCAAGAACAAGAAAGAGGTATTACTATTACATCGGCTGCAACAACATGTTTTTGGAGAGGAAGCGCTGCCCAATACCCTGAGCACA
>Ga0257115_1000990_pt1 | contig 21022 bp, 22 predicted proteins | sample SI112_100mmetaG_FD_194465 | JGI IMG/M metagenome (GOLD analysis project Ga0257115, IMG submission 194465) | Marine microbial communities from Saanich Inlet, British Columbia, Canada - SI112_100m | ecosystem: Environmental > Aquatic > Marine > Inlet | place: Canada: British Columbia | collected...
GATGCTCTAGCAAAGCACCTAAGTCTTTCTATGGATGTTTTTCAAATAACATGGGCTAGGTATTTTTTTACTGTTGTTTTTACATTGTCTTTGATGATTTTTTTTTACAGAGAGACTTTAGTTTTGAGCAAAAGACCAAAGCTTCAGTTAATAAGAGGTGTTATTTTAGCTTTTTCAACATTATGTTTCTTCTATTCAATTTCTGTTATCTCACTTCCAAAAGCTCTAACATTGGCATTCGTCGCTCCCATAACTTGCACTGCATTATCCCCAATATTTCTAGGAGAGAAGGTGGGTATTAGAAGGTGGTCAGCTGTACTTGTTGGTTTTTTAGGTACTTTAATTGTTATTAGACCTGGTTTTATAGAGGTAAATTTAGCAACTTTATCTGCTTTAGCCTGTGGGGTTTGCTATGGTTTCTATCTAGTGATTACTAGAAAGTTGAGTACCTCAGATAATTCACTTTTAACACTTTTATTTACTGGTGTAGTGGGGCTTATTATAATTAGCTTATTTATGCCTTCTGTTTGGATCAATCCAAGCTTAAATCAATGGATTATGATGGCTGTAATCGGCCTTATAGCCACTGTAGCTCACCTTTTCATCATTTTATCACTTAAATATGCTGATGCTTCTAAATTAGCTCCCTTAGGCTATACTGAGATTATAACCAATATTATAATTAGCTATTATATTTTCAATGAACTACCTAATAATTGGACTTATTTAGGTCTTTTCATAATAGTCCTTAGTGGTCTTTATATATCTAGAAGAGAGTACATCCTAAATATACACAATTAATAGTAACTATTTATTTACTATATGCTAATGTATTATATTATATTATTATTATAAACCACTGTAATTATTGGTTTTTTATCTTTTATTATTTATAATAATAATATCAAAAATTAGTAGAAAAATTATATTATTTATAGAAAGTATTATATTTTGAAAATAAAAATACACGCATAATTTTAAGACTGACTAAAATCATTTAATATCAACACTTTTAGATGATTATAATGATTTAAACATGAATTTTTGAGCTTAGAGTAAGGAGGATAGCTGAAAATTACCTAAAAGTACGCTATTTTTGGGTCTTCTTAAAGTATTGTTATTATTGAAAACTAGAGCAATGCAGTATTAGAATATACGTTTTAAAGGGCCATAGAACACCTTATTTTAGGCAAAGATAGATATCTAGTACAACTGAAGGGTGTGTGATGGTATTTATAGGAAAAAGGACCAAAATGGCTTAAAAGCCTTTATTTTAGACATTAATTTAATGATTATGCATATCAAAAAGGCTATTTAATGAATACTTTTTCTGACATCAATAATCGTCTTTTTTGATAAATTCCACCTTTTCCAGAATAACCACCAAGGCTGCCATCAGATCTGATCACTCTATGGCAAGGTATTTTGGGAGGATAAGGATTTTTACCTACTGCATTAGCAACAGCTCTAAAAGCCTTAGGTTTTCCAATAGCTTTAGCAACATCCAGGTAGGTTTTAACTTTACCTTTGGGTATTTTCCTTAAGTAATTCCAGACTTTTAGCTGAAACTTAGTCCCCTTTAAGTTCATAGAGTTCAAAACCTGTGTTATTAGCTATTTTATCGTATAATTTCTTTGCATTTTCGTTAGAAGAGTGGGTGATCCAACGAATTCCATTCCAATTATTGGCTTTAGATAAAGATTTTAGGTGACTAATGAGTTTTTGAGCTATTTTTTGATCTCTAAAATCAGGCTCTACAAACAAATCGTCTAAAAAACCAATATATTCGCCCTTAATGGGCCTTGGCATTGTTCGATAATGAGCAATTCCAACTATTTTATCCTCTAATTCAAAGCAAATAGCATTAACATCATGAGTTTCATCATGTATCCAGCTCCAAATAGTATCTAAAATCCCTGTATTCATTGGAACTTTGTAGAAATCAGCATAACCATTGTATAATTTAGCCCAATTTTCTTTATCTTTTATCTCTAATTTTCTAATCATTTACCTTAATTTTATTATTCAAAATATTGAATTAATTATGTTTTTCGTCAATATTATAACATTCTGTAAAATGCTTATTAACCGTGTATCTGTAAAGTTTGTCACTTTTTTCTATTATAAAACGCATATTGTAGCTGTCAGAGCTTCCAGAAAAGCCTAATATTCTTCCATTCTTAATAGCATCTTCACAAATGTTAGGATTAATTTTTTTCGTATCTTTTTTGTTCTTTGAGAATGCTGATGTTGTTATTAATAATATAGCTAAAGTTATAAAAAATTTATTCATTTTTTAAAAATATAGCTATTGACATTAAAAATCACTTAATATATTACTAACGATAATTAATGGTTATCAATAGTAATATATGAATAATATAATAACTGATATAAAAGCGTTACAGGAAGAAACGTTATTAAATCTAAAAAATTCTAAAGCAAAAAATACAATAAGAGCTTATAAATCTGACTTTAATGATTACGGTTTATTTTGTGCTAAAAATGGTTTTAAATCACTTCCATCAGAACCGAGGATAGTCTCATTATATCTTACTCACCTATCTACAAAAAACGTAAAAATGAGCACTTTAAAAAGAAGATTGGTATCTATTGGTGTAATTCATAGATTAAAAGGACACTACTTAGATACAAAACATCCATCAATTATTGAAAATATTATGGGAATAAAAAGAAGAAAAGGTAGCGTTCAAAAAGGAAAAAAACCATTATTAATCAATCATTTAAAACAAATAATTAATGTAATAGATAATAAAAAAATAGAAGAAATTAAGAAATCAAGAGACAGATCAATTATATTAATTGGTTTTTCAGGAGGTTTTAGAAGAAATGAGATAGTATCGTTAAATCATGAGGACCTAGATTTTGTTCCTGAAGGTTTAAAAATTACTTTAAGAAAGTCTAAAACAGACCAATTTGGTGAAGGTTTTTTAAAGGGTCTGCCCTACTTTGATAATCAAACATATTGCCCCGTTATATCTGTTCAAAATTGGTTGAATTTATCAAAAATAAACTCAGGTCCATTATTCAGAAGATTTACCAAAGGTTCTAAATTATCTGAAAAAAGATTAACAGACCAATCAGTAGCTCTTATTTTAAAAGAATATTTAAGTTTAGTGGGAATTGATAATAAAAACTTTTCTGGTCATAGCTTAAGATCAGGTTTCGCTACATCAGCCGCAGTATCTGGAGCAGAAGAGAGAAGCATAATGGCTATGACAGGCCATAAATCAACAGAAATGGTAAGAAGATATATCAAAGACGCAAATTTATTTAAGAATAATGCCTTAAATAAGATTAAAATTTAAACGGAAAGCCAAGAGTCAGGCCAAAAATCGATATTATTTGATGGGTTTAAATTTTTTGGTCTTATACAAATTTTATCTTCAAAATCAGACAACCAAGCACCCCACCAATGAAAAGTTGTGGGCCCTACAATAAAATATTTACATTTTTTTAATAAAAAAAAATCATTTAATATTTTGTTTTGGTCATTTATTACAAAAGTATATTTATTTTCTGGAAAATATTCTCTTAAGTTATTAAAATCATCACTCCATATATAATACTGAGGATTTATAATTTTACTTTCAATTAAAATTTCAGCTTTTTTAATGTATTCAATTGTATCTTTAACAAAAGTTTTGGATCTTTCTATTGAAGAAGAGTCTAAATAATTTTTACCTCGTTCTGAAAATCTATTTTGCCTAATACAAATTGATACAATATTTTTATTAAAAAATTTATTAAGATATTTATTGTCGATATATTTTTCTTTATTAATTAAAGAAAATTCATTAAGTAATTCATTTCTTACATTACAGAAGTACTTTTCAGATTCAAAATTACCATCAATATAAAAAGTATTATCAGTATTATGAATCATTATAGGAGTAAATCGTGTTGATTTGTCATGGTTTATTTTTTCATATAAAAAAGATTTATTAGTCTTAAAATAATCTAATTTTATATAAATCTTTTTAACTAAATTAGTATATTTATTTGAAAAAATCCAATTTGATGGTGCAATCTCTGAAGAAATATTTAAATTATCAAGCATATAATTTCTAATATTTTTATTAAAATAACCACTATAGGGATCAATATAAAATTTTAAGTTAAATTTTTTTGCAATAGAATAAGAATTTGCATACATAAACAATTGATTTCCTAAGCCTTCAGAAATTTTAGCGATTATTTTCTTATCCATAAAAATTTTTACTTAATTAGCTTGTAATAGAAAAATTTAATTTTATTAACTATAAAGTCAAAAATCATATTAACACTTAGATCTGGATTTGAGAGTTCACCATTAAAAAAATTAAGACCGTTACCTCTTAGGTAGTATTTTCGAAAAAACCTCGGGTTAAAACCATACTTTAAAAGAAAAGTTTTTGTGCCATTATTTAAGGAAATATTGCTCTTTCTAGTTGTTACTGAGCTGAAATGATAAACTTTAAATTTGGATATTGTCTTAAAGATCCTGACATTTTCTTTCCAGAGTTTCATGCAAAGATCAGGATCTGAACCATCGCCAGGATCAAATTCTTTACTAAATCCGCCAATTTTAAGCCATAAATCTTTATGTATTAAATGAGGTGCCCAATGAGATCCTTGCAGATCTTCGGATTTATCATTATTGCAAAAATTATGAAATTTTTTTTCATCAAAGTTTTCAGGAGAAGAGCCACAATCAAAATTAATTAATCCATTATTTTTAGAAACAGTAGTTCCTGTTAAATAATATAAATTATTTGAATATTTTTTTACTTCATCTTCAAGATAAATGTCCCAATTTTTACAAAAAAACATGTCATCATGAGAATATAAGATATAATTGGTGGTTACTAAAGAGGATGCGGTATTCAATGAACTGCATAAACCAATATTTTTATAACTATGTGTATATAAAATTTTATTTGATTTTGCAAAATCGAGTGTACCATCGTTACCTTCATTTATATGAAGTATAATTTCATGATTATAGTGTGAATTATTTTTTAATGAAGTTAAAAAAAACTTTAAATAATTGAGATTGTTATAAGTAGGAATAATAATTGATATCTTCATTAATAAAGATTTGTCTTTTTGCCTAATGACTTATCTATAATATATTTAGTTGTTTTTAATTCATTAAAAAGTTTAAAATATTTTTTTTTTCCAGCACTAGAAATTTTAACACGTAGATTGTCATTTTTTTTATAAAAGTTTATTTTTTGTGATAAGTCGCTAATATTTTCATATAAAACAATTTCTTTTTTATTGAAAATATCATTTAATTGTGTTTTTTTGTCAACAAAAGTAAGAAGTCCATTTCCCATTAATGAGGCAATCCTATTACTTGAATAATATTTTGTAGGGAGTCCCCTGCTTAAATTCAAGCCCATTTTTGAATTAATTAAAGCTTTGTAGAAATCATTACCCCATATTGGTTCTTTATTTTGGAAACCATAAAAGTCATAATCAATATTTACTATTTTATTGATAAGACTATTTAAAAAGTGAATTCTTGAATCATTTTTACCTTTTTTAAGTGTTGCACGATTAACACCATGACTCATAGCATAAAATAAATCCTTTAAAGGTTTTTTTTTAGATACATCAAAACATTCAATATTTTTATCAACCGGAACAAAAAAAAAGTGTAAATTTTTAATATCAAATTTCTGTTTTTTTAAAACACTTGGATCAGTTGTGATAAATGTATGATCTACAATATCTGAATAGTTCAATATATTTTTAATATTTTGTTTAGAATAGTTTAAACTTTGCATTACTGGATCTTCATTCCATTGAGATATTATTAAATTTGCGTTGATAGATTTACACTCTTGAATAGTATTTCTTTCAATATTTTTAGTATGACCAAAAAATATAAGATCTGGACTGTAGTTTCTAAATGTATTTACCAAGTAATCTTGAAACCGGGCAGTATTTTTTTTTTGAAAAACATTTCTATTTTGCCTTACAAAGTCCCTATCGCTAATTTCTAGAACATCATGACCATTTCTAATGAATCCATTAGTAAACTTTTTCCCAAGTGAAATGTTATATAGTCTATGATAATTTTTTTGACCAGTATTATAAATATTTATAATTCTTAATTTATTTCTTATAAAATTAAGACTAAAATTTTGAATTACACTCTCTCTTATTCTGTCAATTAAAAAACTATTTTGATTTACATGATGCTTTATATTTTTGTGACCAAGATCTTGAATTTTTTTTCTCAATTTTGGATTTTTAATTAATTTTTTTAATTCATTATAAAGTTCTTTTGAATTTAATTTTTTTAAGATTATGCAATGATCTGTTGTTTCAGGTAATCCGCCTCTATTTGAAATAATTGTTGCACAAGCTCGTGATGAAGATTCAAGAGCTGTTCTTCCAAAAGGCTCTTCCCAACGAGATGGTACGACAGCAATTTCAGATTCGTTTAGAAATTTTAATACTTTTTTGTGTTTAAGAAAACCTAATTCTTGATGATTTTTATGATCTATGGTCGGTCTAACTCTATCTTCGTCACCAATAGAATAAGCCTTCCAATTATCAAATTCATCTAAGATTTTTGTAATAGCAGATTTATAAATGTCATAACCTTTAGATTTATTTAATTTACCAACAAAAGTAATTTTATTATTTTTTTTAAGTTTAATTTTTGTCTTATGTATACTCGGATAGACAATTTCTGTTTTATTTAAAAGTTTTTTGTCTAGATCTATAAAAAATCTATCTTGAACCCACTTACTAACAAATATGATTTTATCTAATTTATCAAGTAAATCCAATCTTTCTTTTGTTGTTTTAGATCCATTCATGGATAGCGGATCATTATGAAAATATAATATAAATTTTGAATTAATTTCTTTTTCCAAATAATGAAATACCAAAGGTCTATTATGAATTTCAACAATATCAAAGTTCAAATCTTTAGTTTTTTTGATAAAATTTTTACAATATTCTTTTGTCGAGCTTGTAAACTTTGATTTTAAATTATTGATTTCAATATTGATATAATTCTTAGTTAAAAAATCTTTACCATTAGTATTACCGTATATGAAATTATTATCTTTAAACTTTGAAAATTTAAAAAAATCACAAACCCAGATCGCAGCAGCTTGTGCTTTCGATATGGTATAATTTTCTTTATATGGAAGAATAGTCGCAATTTTCATAAAATATTATTAAATACCTTTTATTATGGATAACCTTTTTTTTCTATCTTTTTTAAGTAAATATTCAAATGACATGGCTTTAGATTTTGATAAAAACCTTTTTTTGAATACTATTCGCCACTGATACCCTCTTGTAGCTTTTGCTCCCTTAGATGAATTATGTTTGTTTAATCTAGAAATTATATTTGTAGAATATCCAACGTATGTTTTAACTTTATAACCATCTAATGTTTTGAGCATGTAAACATAGTGATACATATTTTTTTGTGGCGGTCCCTGGGGGAATCGAACCCCCCTTTGCAGGATGAAAACCAGCTGTCCTAACCGATAGACGAAGGGACCATTTGAGGTCTTTTATTTTAAAAGTTGCTATATATCAAGCCTAATTAACCTATAATATAATATCCTTGATATTTAGTTGTTTGTTTTTTTTATTGTTCCAAATATTTTCATTTATTTCAGCAATTATATTAATTTGTTTTTTGTAAAATAAAAGATGTTCACCAATTGGAGTATTCACACAATTAAAACATATTGATTTAATTGAAGGCCCTATATATGGTTTAATAATAGCTGAAACATGTTTATTATTGATAATACTTGTTTTAATAATTTTTACATTCTTAATAAAAAAAATTGGTAAAAAATTACAATTACCAAAAGGTCCTAATTTATTTATTTCATTAATAAAATCATTATTTAAAGATGATATTGAAATTTCAGCATCATATTGATGAACAGCATTTTTGGTTAAAATTTTATTTGAATAATCTTTTTGAATAAAATTATCTAAAAGTTTTAAATTATTCTTTTTTATAGTAAATCCTGCGGCCATATTATGTCCACCACCCTTTTCAATTATTTTTTTGTCAAATAATAATTTTATTACATGGCCAATATTATAATTAATTGTGGATCTTGCAGAACCTTTTAAAATATTGTTTGATTTAGTTATTACAATAGATGGTTTATTAAAATAATCTTTCAACCTAGCAGCTATTATACCTATAAGACCTTCATTAATATTATTTTTATAATAAATTATTACATTTTTATTTTCTTTCTTAATCTTATCAAAATTAATTTCATCTAAAATATTTTGTTCTATTACTTTTCTTTTATTGTTTAGTTTTATTAACTTAAGACCATTCTTTTTAATTATATTAAGATTATTAGTTGTTAACAATTCTGTAGCAAAACTCGAATGACCAAGTCTACCTCCAGCATTGATTATGGGTCCAATTAAATAACCCAAATCGTCTATGTTAATTTTTCTATTAATACCAATCTGTTTAAAAATAAAATCAAATGCAGCATTATTTTTTATGTTAAATTTTTTAAATACATTTAAAGCTATTATCTTATTAATTTTTCTTAATGGCATAACATCGCAAATTATTGCCATTAATACGTAAATTATAAAATTTGATAATTTGAAATTAGAATTCATTTTTTGTATTAGCATATCAATAAAAAAATAAGTTAATGAGGTTGCACAAAAGTATTGAGAGTCTAAATTTTTAGTATTTTTTTTGGGATTTATAATTACATTTGAATTTGGATAAGGTAGATTTATTTCATGATGATCAATTATTATTGATTTAATATTATTTTTATTAAGAAAATCAATTGCTTCGTTTGAAGTCGAACCACAATCAACCATAATCACTAACTTTGGATTTTGTAAAATTAATTTTTGAAAAAGTTTTTTACTTGCTCCATAACCATCTATTACTCTATCAGGTATATAATAAAAATGAGGTTGTTTAATATGACTTAAATATCTTATCAATAAAGATGCTGCGGCAGATCCATCAACATCGTAATCACCTAAAATACATATATTTTCACTTGTATTTATAGAATTAATTAAAATTTCAACTGCTTTTTTAAAATCAGTATCATTTTTAAAAATATTTGAGATCTTAATATTGTTATTTATATTATTAATTTCAGTAATATCATAATCTCTTATAACAATTAATCGTGCTAAGATTTCATTAAAATTAAAATCTTGTTTAATTTTTTCTACTAAATTTTTATTTACTTTGTGTGAAACCCATTTTTTTTCTGAAACAGAAATCATTCATCAAGTGAATTAATATTTTTTACTATTTGTTTATAATTAGAATGTTTATGTGTAACTAGGGTTTCTGATATATATTTATTTTTATCAAATGTAATACCATTTAAAACTTCGCTATTTGTAATACCCGTTGCACAAAAAAGTGAGTCTCCTCTAACTATTTCATTTAATTCATATTTTTTATCTAAATCAGTTATACCCATCGATTGAGCTTCTTTAATATCATTATCGTTGTCAAAAATAAACCTACCTTGAAAATGACAATCATAAGAATCAAGTGCGGCTGCAGCCAAAACACCTTCGGGCCCACCTCCTATTCCTAGAAACATATCTATTTTATATTTTGGATCAGAAACATAGAGGGCTCCAAGAACATCTCCATCTGAAATTAATTTTATGTTTACATTTAAATCTTTAAGTTTATCAATTATTTTTTTATGTCTTGGTCTATTTAAAATACAAACTGTGATTGATGAAATATGTTTATTGTTAAATTCGGATAAATTCTTGATATTTTTTTCTAAAGTAAAATCTAAATCAATCAGTCCTTTTTCAATTTTACCTGTGGCTATTTTATTCATGTATGTTTCTGGTGCATTAAAAAGATTCCCTTTTTCAGCAATTGCTAAAACAGCTATACCACCAGGTAAACCATTAGCAACAAAGTTAGTTCCTTCAACTGGATCAACAGCTATATCAAAATTTGGTCCATTTTCCGTTCCAAGAAGTTCACCTGTATAAAGTAAAGGTGCTTCGTCCAAGGCACCCTCACCAATTACAATCTTACCTTTCATATCAATTTTATTCAATTCTGATCGCATTGAATCTACAGCAGCTTTATCAGCAGCTATTTTATCTTTTTTTCCAACTAAATATGAAGAAGCTAAAGCTGCTTTGCTTGTTACTTTAATAAATTGACCAATAAATTTTTTATCTATTGACATTAAATTTCACTATCAATTATTTTATCTTTTTTAATTTGCGACTCAAATTCCCTCAACCTTTTATAAACACTAGCTAATTCTATTATAGTTGGCCAAGCCTTTAAAAGATATTGCATCGAGCCTTCAACTCTGCCAAAAGCTCTAATAATTTGCTGCATAACTCCTAGCGTAACAACACCGGCTACAATTGCTGGGGCTAAAAATACATAAGCAGATAAAACATTGGCTTGTAAATAAGCCATTCTACCAATATTAAAGTACAAATAACGCACATAACTTAAAAAATGAATTGTCCTCACATCTGAAAATAATTCATCAATTGTTTTTGGTCTTATATTATTATCATCCTCAGCTATCACTAATATCTTTCTATAAGCAGCTTCTTTTTTTTGTAAGTCATACTCAACACCAACTAATCTTAACAACCAGCCTAAGCCTATTAAAAATATAGTTCCACCAATTGTCCACAATAATGCACCGGTAATTAACCCATACTGCCAATCACCAAAAAAAAATATTGGTATTCCAATTGATAATCCCAATAAGATTGGCACAAATTGAATTAAAATCATTACAGACTCAATAAAACTTGTTCCAAGGCTTTCCATAATACGAGTAAATTTAATCGTGTCTTCTTGAACTCTCTGTGAAGCACCTTCTATTTTGCCAACTTTATCATAAACACTGTGGTACCATTCAACCATAGCAGTTCTCCACCTGAATAAAAAATGTGCTGTAAAAAAACTTATTGCAACATAAAGCGCTATGTACATACCTGCTAAAGTTATAAATGAAGCCAAACTTGCCCAATATTCTTCTATGCTTATTGCATTAGGAGTTGCGAGTGCTTTTTGAATCATGTCATAAAAAACACCAAACCATTCATTAATTTTTACATCAATTTTAACTTGAATCCATAATGATGATAAAATTATTAATGAACCTAGCCATGACCATACGAACCATTTTTTTAATTTAAAGAATCTAAACATGATTTATTTCAAAAAATTATCAGCGTATGCTTTTTTAACTATTTTTCTTTTTTTTGGTTCAATTAATTCAAATATAATTTTTTTTTTATTTGCATAATTTATAGCCAATTCTTTAGAAGAAAATTCTAATCTTAACTCAGTTAGAGTATCAGATGAACTTTCCCAACCCATTAATGGGTTTTTAGTTGGATTTTTTGTTTTAAATTCTAGAACCCATTTATTATATTTTGCTACACCAGATTGCATGGGATTTTTATTTGGTGTGTATATTAGTGCTTTTTTCATAATTGATGGTCGGAGTGGCAGGATTCGAACCTGCGACCCTCTGGTCCCAAACCAGATGCGCTACCAGGCTGCGCTACACTCCGATCCGAGTACTATTACAGCACATTTTAATTATTTAAAAGGATAAAGATATGCAAAATGAAGGTAATTTTATTAGAATCTGATATAAAAAATTATGATTATTGTTTGCATAAATTGTAATAAAAAATTTAATGTTGACTCAAATCTTATTCCATCAGATGGTCGTCAAATTCAATGCGGTTCATGTGGGTATAATTGGTATTATAAAAGTAAAGAAAACCCTTCAAAAACAATGGTTTCAGATAAAATTGTAAATCCACAAGAATTTAAAAAAAATGACAGTCAGAAATTTCCAATTAGTAAAAAAATATTAGAAAATAGCCCAGCAAAAGCAAACAAACAAGAGAATTACATAGGGTTAAATACTAACAATAAAAATCAAAGCAAAATCAATTTTTTTTCTTATTTATTAGTGTTAGTTATTTCTTTTGTCGCACTATTAATTCTACTAGACACTTTAAAATCTCCTTTAATTAATATATTTCCACAACTAGAAATTATTTTATTTAATTTTTTTGAAACGTTGAAAGATATAAAATTATTTATTATTGATTTAATTTAATTTTTTTATGATTAATTATTTATCAAAACCTTTTAAATGGTTCTTCAAACTAGAGGCTGCTAGTGGTCTTATATTGTTAATAGCAGCAATAATCGCTCTCATTGTAAGTAATAGTGAATTAAGTGACTTCTATTTCCACTCATTAGAAAAATATTTATTTATTGGAATAAATGAATTTGGTTTGAAACTTTCTGTACACCATTGGATAAATGACGCTCTAATGGCTATATTTTTCTTTTTTGTCACTTTAGAAATTAAAAGAGAATTTATTCAAGGAGAGCTTTCTAATATCAAACAAGCTCTCTTACCAATTATTGCTGCTGTAGGTGGAATGTTGGTCCCAGCTCTTTTTTATGTTTTTATTAACTGGGGTAATGCTGAAACGATAAATGGCTGGGCAATACCTTCAGCAACAGATATTGCTTTTTCCTTAGGAATTTTATCACTATTAGGTTCAAGAGTCCCAATGTCTTTAAAAGTTTTTTTAACAGCATTAGCAATTATAGATGATTTAGGAGCAATTTTGATTATTGCTTTTTTTTATTCTGGTGAATTAAGTATTCCATATTTAAGTCTTATTTTATTAAGTTACATTTTACTTTTGATTTTAAATAAATTTTCAATAAAAATATTTATACCTTATTTGATTGTTGGTTTATTTATGTGGTACTTTACATATAAATCAGGTATTCACGCGACAATAGCAGGAGTTTTGCTGGCATCAGTAATTCCACATAGGATTAAAAATAAAGATTTTTCTTTGCTTGTGAAAGTAGAACATGCAATTTCACCATATGTAGCCTTCATGATAATGCCATTATTTGCTTTTGCAAATGCTGGTGTAAATTTGGATGGATTATCATTATCTAGTTTAATGGCCCCTGTTCCACTTGGAATTTTATGTGGCCTCTTTTTTGGTAAACAAATTGGTGTATTGTTGTTTTCATATTTATCAATTAAATTTAAATTTGCTGAAGCTCCAAATAATTCAAATTGGTTAAGTTTATATGGAGTTTCAATATTAACAGGTATTGGTTTTACTATGAGTTTATTTGTTGGAAACTTAGCTTTTGTAGAAAACACACAATACATTGATGGTGTTAAAATAGGAGTTTTATCAGGGTCTTTTTTATCAACTGTATTTGGTTATATTTTGTTATTAGTTTCTGCTAAAAAATAAAAGATGAAACAAAAGGTATTTATTTATATAGCAATCATTATGTTTTCATTTTTAAATAAAAGTATCTCAGATAGTTCAAAAACATTATTTGATTTTAAAATTAAATCTATAAGTGGAGACGTAATAAGCCTCTCTAAATTTAAAGGACAAACATTGATGTTGGTTAATGTAGCAAGTAACTGTGGTTTTACAAAACAATATGACGATTTACAAAAATTGTACGACAATTATAAAGACAAAGGTTTGATTGTAGTTGGCATCCCATCAAATCAATTTGGTGGTCAAGAACCTGGTAAAAACTCTGAAATTAAAGATTTTTGTGAAACAAATTTCAATATTACCTTCCCAATGACGAGCAAATATGATGTTAAAGGTGATAGTGCTCATCCAATATATTTATGGGCAAAAGAAACATATGGAAAATCCACAGTACCAAAATGGAATTTTCATAAAATTTTAATTAATAAAGATGGTAAAGTCGAAGATACATATGCTTCTTTTACAAACCCAATGTCTAAAAAAATTTTAAAAAAATTAGAACAAATTTTATAAAATTAAAGTTAAGCCATCGTATGCGGGGCTGACATTGCTTGGTAATAATTTTTTTATTTTATTGTAATCAATATCTGTATGAAGGTTTGTTAATATTGCTTTCTTAGGTGAAAAAATCTTTATCATTGCTAAAGATTTTTCTAAGTTGAAATGAGAAGGATGGTTTCTGTACCACAAACAATCAATTATTAAGTATTTAAGTTTCTTGAAATATTTAAAATCTTTTTTATATATTTCACTCACATCACTAATGTATGCTAATTTTTTATCAATAATATAACATATTGAGTTAACGTTACCATGCTTAACTTTAATTGGAGTAATTTTAATATTTTTCTTTGAATTTTTTAAAAAAAGTTTTTTTTTGATACTGTTTAATTTTAATGTAGCTGGATATTCTTTGCTATAACTATCAAAACAATATGAAAAACTTTTCTTTAAATATTTTGAAGTTATTGGATCAGCAAAAACATTTATTGGTTTCTTGTTTTGGATATAAAATGATCTTAAGTCATTTATGCCATGTGTTTGATCTCCATGCATATGGGAATAAAAAACTTTATCAATTTTCTTAATTTTTTGACGTAATATTTGTTGACGTAAATCGGGTGAAGTATCTATTAAAACATTTTCTTTGTCAGTTTTGATTAAAGCAGAACATCTAGTTCTGTAATTTTTTATGTTATTTGGATTACAATTTCCAAAAAAACCATCAGGACGAGGTACACCCATTGAACTTCCACAACCTAAGATAATAAATTTCATAAGGATTAATTAAAAAAAAGTTTATTGAAATTATCTGTTGTAGATTTAATAAGTTCAGTTTTAGATATATTCTTAATTTCAGCCAATTTTTTTGCAGTAAAATCAATGAATGATGGTTCATTTTTTTTACCTCTATTAGGAACAGGGGCCAGAAAAGGACTATCAGTTTCTATTAAAATTTTATCTAAAGGCAAAAATTTAAAAGTTTTTTGTAAATCAATTGAATTTTTAAAAGTGATAATCCCACTAGCAGAAAAAAAAGAGTTTAATGTTAAAAGTTTTTCAGCAAACTTTTTTGTTCCTGTGAAACAATGCATTAAAATTTTTAAATTTTTATCTTTATAGGTATTTAAAATATCGAAAGTTTCATCTTCAGCATTTCTAGAGTGAACAATTAAAGGGGTTTTTGTTTCAATAGAAGCTTTAATATGTTGCTTGAAACTTAAAATTTGCTTATCTTTTTCACTATTATTATAAAAAAAATCCAAACCTGTTTCACCAATACCAATAATTCTTGGATTTTTTTTTAATTTTTCAACAATATATTCAGATGTTATTTGATAATCTTCACTATCATGAGGATGTATTCCTATTGTGCCATAAATCATTTCATCAATTCTTATGATTTCACTAATTTTTTTAAAACTTTCAAGTGTTGTTGAAATTGTCAAAATTTTTTGAATACCCACTTCTTTTGATCGTTTAATTATATTAGATAAATCACTTAATAAAGATTCGTGATCTAAGTGGCAGTGAGAGTCAATCATTGTTTTTTTCAATCTTTTTAAAAAGTATATCAATTTTATTAATTTTATTTCCTTTAGTTAAAATTTCGTTTTGTTGTATGGAAGAAATTTTTATATCTTTTTCTTTTAAATTAAATATTTTCAAAGCTTTTAAAGAAGACTCCGGAATAATTGGATATAGTAAAAAACTAATTTTCCTAACTATTTCAAGTGTTGTATAAACAATAGTATTTAATCTTTTAATATCATCTTTCTTTTTCCAAGGCTCTTGATCATTAAAATACTTATTAGCTTCAAATAATGAATTAACAATATAATCAATATAGAAATTAATATCCTGATTATCGATTTTAGATCTTATAGTATCAATATTATCTTTATATTTTTCTAAAATTTCTAAATCTTCTTTTTTAAACTCAATTTTTTCTGGTATTTGACTATTGCAATTTTTTATGGCGAAGGCTGTAACACGTTGGCATAAATTACCAAAATTATTTGCTAAATCACTATTAATACAATCTTCTAATCTTTCTTGCGATATATTTCCATCATTGCCAAATGATACTTCTTTAATTAAATAATATCTTAATGGATCTAGGCCATATTCATTTATTATCTGGATTGGATCTAGAATATTCCCTTTTGATTTAGACATTTTTTCATTATCTGAAAGGATCCATCCATGACCATAAATTTTAGAAGGCAATTGTATTTTAGCGGCAAGTAGAAATGCTGGCCAATATACAGCATGAAATCTCAGAATATCTTTTCCTATTAAATGAATTGATGCAGGCCAAAATTTTGTAAATAATTTGTCATTTAAATTTGGGTAATTTAATGCACTGATATAATTGGTTAGTGCATCTAGCCAAACATATATTACATGTTCTTTATTGTTTGGAACTTCTATACCCCAAGAAAAACTTTTTCTACTTACGGATAAATCTTTCAATCCACTTTTAACAAAACTTATGACTTCATTTTTTCTAGATTCTGGGGATATAAAATCAGGATGAGATGCATAATAGTCTAGTAGAGGTTTTTCCCATTTAGATAAACGAAAAAAATAGGACTCCTCTTCGATCCATTCAACTGACGACTTTGAAGATACAGATCTTTTTTTGCCATCTATATCTTCTATTTCATCTTCAGCATAAAAAGCTTCATCTGAAACTGAGTACCAACCAGAATATTTAGATAAATAAATATCATCATTTTTTTCAAGTTCATTCCATAGGTATTGAACACTTTTTTTATGTCTGGCTTCAGTTGTTCTAATAAAATCTGTGTTTGTTAAATTAAGCGTTTTAGAAAGATCACGAAAAGTTTTACTAATTTGGTTGCAAAAATCCAAAGGTGCTATCTTTTGTTTTTCTGCAGATCGTTGAATTTTTAATCCATGCTCATCAGTACCTGTTAAGAAATGAACTTCATAACCGTCTATTTTCTTAAATCTTGCAAAAAAATCAGCAATAATAGATGAGTATGCATGACCCATATGTGGTTTAGCAGAAGGATAATAAATTGGTGTAGTAATATAATATTTTTTATTCATTTAATATTTTGTCTTCAAATTCCATAAATAGAGATTCATCATCTAGATTAAAAATTTTTGTATTATTAATTTTATTTAAGAAATAACTATACATATAAATAAAATCAATATTTTTGATTGATACATTATTTCTAAAATAAAGCTCTATTAATGAATATATTAAATCTTTAATTGATGCATCTTTCTTATATTTCTTATCTAATATAATTTTTGAAATTAAATTTCCAAGTTTTAATTTTTTTAAATCTATATCATGAATTTTAGCAAAATTAATTATTTTTAATAACTGACCAGGTGAACTATAATGTGTAATAATGTCTTTGTTTAAAAAATTATTTATATTTTCATTTAACAATCTATTAGTAACACTTATTGACTGGTCATAAGTAAGAGAAATTTTAAAATTTAAACATCTAGATTTTAAGGTTGGTAAAACTTTTTTGTTATTATTAATTAAAATAAAATTAATATTGTCATTGGGTTCTTCAAGGATTTTTAATAATGCATTGACAGAATTAATATTTAAAAGATCAATATTATCAATTAATATAAATCTAGGTTTTGAGTTAAAAGATGATTTGTTAAGTATTGAAATTAAATTTCTAATTTGATCTATGTCTATATTTTTTCTCTCATCTTTAACATCAATTAAGATTAAATTAGGATTAGATCTATTTTGGATTAATCTAAAAGATTTGTTTGAAGTATTAATCTCTATATCTTTTAAGCTATATGAATGTTCTTCATCAGAAGATAAAACATAATTAATAAAATGATATGCTAAAGTGCATTTTCCAATACCTTTTTCACCTGATAAAAGAATTTTATTAGGTAAATTATCTCTTAAATATAATTTAGTAAATTGTACTAGATGATTTTCATGTTCAAATAAACAAGTTTGATTTGATGGTGTTAGAGTCATTTGATCAATGTATCAATTTTACTTATAATTAGTTTTTCATTTTTTCTTATGTCTAAATTAGAATCAATCAATTTATATTTACTCTTGTTTTTACTGGACAATTTAATAAAACCTTTTTGGACTTTGTTGTAAAAATTTATATCAAATTTATCATACCTATTTAACGATTTTCTTTTATTTAGTCTTAAGTATAAATTTTTTTTGTTAACAAGATTTAGAAAAGTAAAGTCTACTTTTATATCATTAAGTAAAAATTTATTTAAAATCTTTATTAATTTAATATCAACATTCATGCCATAATGCTGATATGCAAGAGTTGAGTCTGTAAATCTATCTATAAGAATAATTTTTTTTTTATAAAACTTTTTTATTGTATCAATATTCTCACTTCTTGCAGCCATATAGAGTAATAAATCTGTATTTTTATTAAAATCAGATTTGATGTTAAGAATTAATTTTCTAATTTTTTCTGAATTTAAATTTCCACCAGGTTCTCTTATTTTTATAAAACTTATTTTTTTTCTTTTGAGATATTTAGATATAACAGAAATGTGATGACTTTTACCACTTCCTTCAATTCCTTCAAAAACAATAATTGGTTTTTTAAACATCACCCCAAATAAGATAATTTATAGATCTTATTAATCTAGATATAAAATTTACCTTTTTAACTTCTCTTGATGATAACAGGTCATATTCACCTACTATCTCTTGATCGTATACAACTTTTAGAGTTGCAATTTTTTGATCTTTGCTAATAGGAGCTTCAATTGGACCAAAATAATTAATAGAAACTTTTAATAATTTTTTCTTTGCTTTTTTAATTGTTTTGTAAATGTCTTTATTTGTATAAACTTCAATAAAATCCTCTTTACCAAGCCAAACATTTATTTTTTGAATCGGTTCATTAGCTCTAGCAATTTGTACCAGATCATAATTAGTTAAACCATAAGTAAGTAATTTGGTGCTTTCTCTTGATCGGTCATTTTTAGAATTAAATCCACTACCTACAGCTATAAGTCTTCTACCATTTCTATTTATAGAGGAAGCAAGGGAGTATTTTTCATAGGATAAAAAACCTGTTTTAATACCATCGGCTCCTATATTTTTATAAAGTAGCGGATTTCTATTTCCTTGAGTTATTGGTTCTCCACCAGTTCTATCCCAAGTAAATTTTGTTTCTTTAAAAAGTTTATAGAAATTTGGATAATTTCGAATTAAATAATTTGACATTATCATTATATCTCTAACTGTAGATAAATTGTCAGGATTATTTATGCCTGATGAATTAGCAAAATTTGTATCTTCCATTCCAATTTCACGTGCTTTTTCAGTCATTAAAATAGCAAATTCTTCTTCAGTACCTGCAATACCTTCTGCCAAGGCAACACAAGCATCGTTACCCGATGATATAATTATACCATTTAAAAGATTTTCTAATGAAATTTCATCTCCAACCATAATAAACATAGATGAGTATCCCGCTTCAGATAGTCTCCATGCATTTTCTGAGACAATAAATTTATCATTCAAGTTTAGATCTCCTTTCTTTATTAGATCGAAGGCAATTATAGTAGTCATTATTTTTGTCATAGAAGCAGGAAAAATTATTCTGTCTGCATCTTTTTCAAATAAAATCTCACCTGAATAATAATCTTGAAGAATTGCTGATTTTACTTTTATATCAAAGTTTGCAAAAGCTATCTTAATAAAGCAGAAGCTTAATAAAATATAAACAAATAATCTCTTATACATTTTTTAATATTTCTAAATTTTCAAAATTTAATGATTTAATTTCATTAAAAGATGATTCAAGTTTTTTTATATCATTAAACGGACCTAATAATACCCTATATTTAGTATTTGATAATTTTTTTATTATTGGGTTATTCAAGTTGGTTTCATTTTGAATTCTGTTCACCATATTGCGTGCAGAATCTTTATAATAAAAATCAGCGATTTTTATTGAGTAAGAAAAAATTGATTTCTCAATTAATATTTTTTTATTTGTAACAACACCAAGATTATCAATTGTAATACCATCTACTGGAGCCTTTTGAGCAACATTTTTTTCTTCATCAAAAGTCTTTGCTTTTTTTGCAATAAAAGTCGAATTTTGTGAAATCAATACTAACCTTATATATGGTTCATTTAAATCAAGCGTCAATTCTTCAGCTATTCTCAGAGTTATTACAGAATTATAAAATTCAGAAAAATTAGCATTATTTGAAAAAACCTCTGCAATAATCGATTTATTATTTACTGGATTTGTAATTTTTACAAAAGAATTCATCTTTAAATTTTTATGAAAAATTAGCAAAGATCTGTTATCAATTTTTTTGGAAATTTTATTATTTTGTTTTAAATTATCATTATAAACTAGAGCAAATCCTGAATTTGTATATTTATCGGATGTATTTGAATTTATTAATTTGTTTTTTTGTATATGCTGATTACATCCAGCAAGGAAAATAAAAATTATAGATAATGTAATCTTATAGTTCATTTTTAAATTTATCTTTTAATGTGCAAACAGCTAAAGAAAATCTGAGAGACCTATTCCATTTTAAAATTATTTCATAATTATCAAAAACTATATAAGCAGGGTTTAAATTTTCAGCATTTGGTACAATATCTTTGTCCGGAGTAATGATTGATGTAATTAAATTATCATAATTTTTGTCTATTTCTAAATCATCGACAATATATCTTCTAAAATATTTCAATTTTTTTTTGTTATGAAGTTTTTTTGCAGAAATATTTAAATATTTGCTGGGTATTTCACTTGATAAATCTATCTTATAAAAACATGGTTGATTATCTTTCCAGCCAATTTTTTTAAGATAATTTGCTGCTGAAGCATATGCGTCATTATTATTTTTAAGATCGATATAATCATTTTTGTCATAATCTATTGCATAATTTTCCATTGTAGATGGCATAAATTGAAAAAAACCAAAAGCCCCTGCCCAAGAACCATAAAGTGTTTTATAATCTATTTTTTTTGTTTCAATAAGCTTTAATAGAATTAGTAATTCATTTGAAAAAAATTCAGATCGTCTTTCATCAAAACTAAGAGTGGCCAATGATGACAATATATCCATTTTACCAACATAAGTACCAAAATTAGTTTCAATTCCCATTAATGACAGTAAT
>Ga0257115_1000997_pt1 | contig 20966 bp, 36 predicted proteins | sample SI112_100mmetaG_FD_194465 | JGI IMG/M metagenome (GOLD analysis project Ga0257115, IMG submission 194465) | Marine microbial communities from Saanich Inlet, British Columbia, Canada - SI112_100m | ecosystem: Environmental > Aquatic > Marine > Inlet | place: Canada: British Columbia | collected...
AGATTTAGACTGATACCCCATCGAAATACTATTAGCACCACTAGCCCCATAACTTGCGGTGTTGTTATCTATAACCGTTGCAAAGCTGTCAGTACCAGATGCGTAGGAATTTCCAAGTGCGACTGCTGCTACACCAGTCGATTGCGCTGTCCAACCAATAGCTACTGCTTCATTAGCAGTTGCGTCTGTATTAGCCCCTAAAGCAGTTGAACCATATGCAGATGCTACTGATAAACGCCCAATTGCTGTGCCGTATTGACCCGCTGAAGTATTTCTCCCAATAGCAATTCCATCACTTCCACTAACAGTTGCAGAAGTGCTTATTGCTACTGCATTAGCATCACTAGCAGAAGAACCAGACACGGCTCCACTGCCAATAGCTACAGCATTAGCACCACTTGCAGTTGGATCAGTAGCACTTGAAGGGTTAGCAGCATAAAGATCAGGGTCACCACCACCAGAAGCAGCCGCCCAAGTCAAACCACCAGTATTACCTGATTGCGCAGTCAGCACATAGCCGTTGGTTGGACTGTTTGATATCTTTAGATTGGCCTCATCGACCACGTTGTCAGCTATGACCGTAGCGCCATCGCCTGTCGATGTAACTTCACCGCTGTGGTTTGGATGCGTATAAGTTGTATAACCTAAACTAGTCCATGCAGTAGAGCCATCACCAATTTTTAACTTGCCTGTATCAGTTTCATAACCTTGCTCACCCTGAGAAAGTGTGGGGTTACTGCTAGTCCAGTTAGAGGCAGTGTCTCTACGTATTTGTATTTTATTTGCCATTAGGCAGAACCCCCATCAATATCACCTAGAGTAGTGTCGTAGGTAGAAGCTGCTGCACCACCATCAATAAGTCTATCTATAATATCATCTGCAGTAGCGGTCACAAAAACCTTTGCGTTACCAGATAAGTTAATAGCATTATTGGAGTTAGAGCTTTCTGTAACCACCCTAGTTAATGTTGTGCCTGATGCAGTATATACACCAGTTCCTATCTCAAAAGCTGTAGAATCTTCAATCGTATATCTTATAGTAGTACCGTCAGTCACCCCTGCAGAAGCAAAACTTTGATAGCCAGACTCAGCACTGCCCAATGTTATTGTGCCAGTACCAGTAGTGCTAGTTCCCATTTTTGCTCTATTTACAAGAGTGACCATCAGTTAAATCCTATGTAAGTTGGATTACACCATTAGTAGCATTAAAGTCTACAGTGAAACTATCGCCATCGTTTAGTGTAAGAGATGAACCATAATCATAGTAACCAACAATAGGATCAGCAGGTGCTGTTACCGTATCATCATAAATATAAATATAACGGAACGGGCCAGTTGATCCACCCGTCGATGTCAGTGTGATGTCGGAAAGAACTAACTTATATGTGCCGCTTGCCTGTGCAGATGAAGTAGTTGTAATACTACGGGAAGATAAATTACTATAACTTACCTGTGTAATATTACTTAATGTACCATTACCATCTGTTGCAGGGTTAGGTGACTCAGATGCAGGTGCTGTATTAGACAGTGCAACTACAAACTGATCGGACTCTAGGTCCATATTATGAACTGCGTTCTTAACGAAGTCATTTACTTTATTAAACGATGCCATTTTGTTTACTCCTTATGCAATACGTATTATGGCGTTAGATGCGTCTGCTGTGGGAAACTGTATTGTAAAATCCCCATTGATAGATTTTTTAGTACTACCAAAAGCTATTACAGCGATAGCCCTATTAGATTTGGATGAGTTATATATGATACACCCATCAGCAGAAACAGTTACAGATGACCATGTTGTATTGTCATAATCGACTATGGCAGTAGAACCACTTAAAGTGATAGAGGGATTAGCAAGGGTATTACCTGTTGCTGTGTACCCTACTCCTACAGCTTCGTCGGAATTTCCTGTAACGTCTGAATAGTTAGTTGTACCTGCATTATATGTACCTGTTGGAGATACTTTAATTAATGCAACCTTTATTGTATCGGTGTCCAAATCATGTGTACCACCAAGCAGTTCTTGTTTAAATGTGTTACAAACCGCTGTTGTAATTCCCATGTTTAAACCTTTTATAGATAAGTGGGCCACAATTAAGCAGCCCACTTAAAGTTTTAAAGTTACGCCAAGTTATACTTAGCAGTAACTAGCGCCTCTGGACGCAAGATTTTGCGACCATATAGATGCATACCACGAACAATGTCAGCAAAGCTGTCAGGGTCACGATAAGTTTCAGTCTTGTTGATCTGCTCGGCAGTAGCAACGGCTGAACTGTGACCAGCAACAATAACACCATAGTTAGTGTTTTGGTTGGCTGTTCCAGTAGTAGCAGCACCAGTACCTACAGATGGCAAGTTATTTGAAACGTACACGTTAAAGCCGTGGAAGTTTTTAATAACCAATCCGTTTTGTAGACCAGAACCACCGAAGTCGGCGTTCAAGAAACGTGAATCTTCATCACGAAGAACTTCCATCATCACTGGGTCAATTACGATCCAACGACCTTGGGTGTCTACGTTTTGAGAATCCATCAAACGACTCATACGAGCTACAACCATTGCTGGTGAAGCGGTTGCGGTTGGCAGTGCAGTAGCACCGGGCAAACGAGCAGCAACTGGAATTGAGTGGTCGGCAGCACTTGCAGTAGTGATGTTACCAAAGTCACCCTTTTTCAGTTTATTGGCAGCAAGCAATTCGTCTGAACCTGCAGATGTGTTTGCTTTAGTGCCGTTAACTGTGTCGTTTACTACACCTGCATTTGCATGAAGTGCAGACTGTTTGTAACCTGACAAGTAGCCAAGAACATCTTGGTCATACTGATCAGCCAAACGATACGCAGCACGATCACTTGCAAGACTTTGGAAGTTTACGTGCGAATGAGCTTCTTCAATATCGTCAATCTTGAAAGCAAAATAGTTAGCTTTATCAATTGTCAATGAGAAGTCGTTATCACTAAGGTCTTGAGTTGCAATAGTTGTACCACGTAGGTACGCTGTTACTGAAATCTCAGGTTCTTTAATGATCTTAACTGAATCACCCATCTGGGCAATCTCTCCGAAATAATCAGAGTTAGTAATAGCTTCACATACTGCAGATTTGCGAAAAGCAAGTTGCACCTGTTTGCTATAAATGACGGGCGAGAAATTACCATTAGGTAAGTTTGAGTAGCCCGAAGCCTTTCCAAATGCCATTTTAATTCTCCTTTAGCATAAAGATACAGATGCAAACCTTCAATCGTTACACAGAGGCTAACTCTACTAGGGTGCACTATTATAAGCATTGGCCTATGCTTAATCAAGTGGGCCATGAGACATTAGGTTGTCCGAAAGCGTATTGTTGTTTGCGTAGGATAGTTAAGGTATAGTGTGGGTAACTATAATAGGGCCACACTATACGATTGTACACATAGTTATACCAGAATATTTCTATATGTCAATAGGTTTTATCGGGCAGAACCCGACATATCGTAAATAAATTTGCCTGTACGGATAGCTTCCATAATGACATCAGCAGATTCTTCGTATTGGTGAGGTGTCATACTGTTAACGTCACTCTCTTTAAACACACCAGCTTCACTACTTGTATCTGGCTGACTTCTACTATTACGACTATTTACTGATCGTGCCGCATCTTTTGCGTCACTAGTCTTTTTGGGTTTAATATTCATATCTGTTTTATACAGATCAATTGCCCTAGCAGCAGAACGAGAATCATGGTCATTTTCATATAGGGCATTTTGTACCCACTTAGGTTGCTCCTCTGCCCAAGTATGGAACTCATCACTGTCACGAATCTCACCAAAGTCAGGATGAATTTTCATCAATTCAACTTCAGCTTTCTCACGAGATGCAGTAGCTTTCATCTCATCAATTTCTTTTACACGATCCTCTAGTCCAGCAGATTGCTCACGTGCCTTTTTAATTGCAATAGTTTCTACAATAGCTGCTACATCTGGATACTGTATAGCCCAAGCCTCAATGTCTTCGTCAGACTTAGGTAGTTTAATTTCTTTTTGGGTTACTTCTTTAAGTTGCTTTTGAACCTCATTAAATTTTTCTTCCCACTCTTTTTCTTTTTCCTGCACGTGGCGTCGAAGATCACCATACCGTTTCTTAAAACTTTTTTCTTCCGCATTGGCTGGTTCAGCTTCTTGAGGTTCTTCCTCTTTAGCTTCACCCTTTTGCTCTGCGATAAGCTGTTCTAATTCTTCTTCTTCTTTTTTAATCTTTTCTTCGTTGCTGTACTTACGATTTGCAAATGCAACTTTCTTTTCAGGCTGTACTTCTGAAGCCATAGTATTAGTATCTGACATTATAGTTCCTTAAACTGGGGCCACCGTAGCCATGTTGGATGGGGGATGAGTAGCCAGCATATCTAGCATTTAGTATCGGGTTGCTAGTCCACCCTTCTTTTTGCCGAATTGTTTTTTAATCCAGCCACCAAGACCACCAGACTCATCTGTTTTCTTTGCAGATATTTTATCTTCTGGGTCTTTCCCTGTTTTTTCTATATCGTTTTGTCGCCTATTAGCAGTGGCAATAAAGTGTTGGGCTAATGCAGGATTACTTCTAGCCATATCTTTTTCCCATTCAGCGAGATTAGCATTAAAGTTTATTTCTGTATTGGGATTAGATTGATCTAACCTATTACTTTTTGAGCCTGTATCCCTTTTAGGTTTAGCTGCTTTTTCTTTAGGTGCTTTTTCTTCTGCTGTTTCTGTTGTATATTTTTTACCTTTATAGGTAAATGTTTTTTTATTTTCTTTTCTATTACGAGCAAATGCCTCACCAAAAGTTTCTTCTTTAGGGCGTAAACTACTCAACTTTTGTTCTACACTTGGTAGTTGCTCACGACCACGAGGATCAGCATAGTCGTTATAATCTACTTTAGCAGCACGTTTAGCTTCATTAGTAGGTACGTAACCTCTATCTGTAGTTACCTCACTAACAGGCTTAACAGTTGGTGCTGTTGCAGGTATACTAAGTGGGGGCCGACCAAATGAGTTTCTTCCTCTTACTGCTGGACCTGTTTGTAGTGCAGACGCATCTGTTTGAGGTTCAGGTACATTAGATGCATCTTCAGCATCTTCAGCACGTCTGCGATCAATATCACTCATTACTGTATTTGCATTTGCAATTGTGGCATCAATATCTTGATTTAGTACTCTGGTTTGAGCATCTTTATCTAATAGTCTTAATGCTTTATCTAGTAATGAAGTGTTTTCTTTCGAGCCTTCTGGAGCTGGTACAACTTTTTGTGGTGCAGTACCACGACCAAATGCAGCTAATGTATTTGCTGTATCTTGTCGTTCAAATGGATCAGCACCAGTAAATCTTCGTGATATACGTGGGTCAGCAGGTACAGGACCATAAGAAGGTGTGCCAGTGTCTGTATCCATATACTCAGGCACAGCAGAAAAACTAGGTGGTACAGGGGCTAGTTGCATATCCGTAGTTACTACATCTGTTTTTCTAGGCGGTGCATTTACTATAGATTCAACAGGTTGTGTTGTTGTAGGCTGTTGTCTATATTGACTAGCTGCATCTAAACTACCTACATATGCATCAGTAACAGGTGCAGGTTGTTGTGTTAGTTCTACCTGTGGTGTAGCCGACCCATCACCATAAAATGCCTTACGAATTTCTGGGTAATCCTTGCGATACTTTTCGTCTGCATCTGATACAAAATTAGGGTCATTACTTGCTACATCATAATCACCGCCTGTAAAACTGTCTCCCCCTTGGCTTGAAGCAAGTCTTTGTGTTAAATAATTACTTGCATCCATTGCTGCCTCAGTTGGTATAGTTGCTTTACCACCATCTAATTCAGATTGCTTTGGTCCAGATATTAATTGTGGAGATATTGCACTATCTATTTCAGGTTCTTCTGCAACAGGACGTGCTCGTGGTCTAAGTGAAACTTCTACAGCACCACTTTGTACGTTTGCATTAACAGACGCAATTACCTGCTCTTCAGGTACACCAAGTACATTAGCAATCCCATCAATAATAGGGTCAAGGAAGCCTAGCATACCAGACTTAGTTAACTCTTCTTTTGCGGCAGTAAGTGTAGTTTTATATTCTGCAGACAGGCCACCTCTAGCAAGGGCAGCATCAATAGCAGCTACAATATTTTTATCTTGATGTCTCATCATCAGATTACCAGCTAGACCTACTGGCCCCATTAACATCATAGCACCTTTTGTTATTAGTCTAGATGTTCCTGTAACACTACCTAGCTCATCAATTAATTTATCTGTAGACATAGAAGCCCAATTTTTAGCTTCTGGTGGCTTTGGCTTTAAAAAGTCTGGTACTTCATATGTATCTTTTTCTTGAGCTTGGGCTATTTCATTTACCTTAGATGCCACTTCATTTGTATTAGCAGAAGAGTCTTCCGCTGTATATAATGTGTAACCATCTGGAATTGGAAATACAGGTGATCCACCAATAAAGGGCATAAGAACACTTTTACCTTCTTCATTACGGTACTCTTTAAATGATATTTTACTTTCACCCATAATACCACTAAAATCTAAATTAATGGGTTCTGGTGCTTCTCTTTCTGGCAACAGCCTACGTGTAGTTTTAAACACAGGCTGTTGAGCATCTTGATCTGTTGGTTGCGCATACGTAGGTTGTTGCTCAGTACGTCTGGCTGTAGTTGATCGTCTTACAAATCCACCATCTGCCATCTCTAATTCTTCACCAGTATCACCAGCAACTACAATAAGATCAGCCATACTAAACGGCATATCGTCAGGCATAGTGGCTTCATCACCATTACCCATTTGACCCATGGCATCCATACGTTTCAAACCCATCTTAGCTTCTTGACGCATTTGCATTAGTTTATCTAGACCAATGTACCGTGTTACATCTTCAGGAAAAACAAACTCACCTTCACTGACCATAGCAGGTACATCGTCACGAACACCCTCCTTAGTCCCACCAATAGGAACTTCATTCCCAGATACTTCGTCTACTTCACCACCCTCATCTCTGAGGCCACCATCTTCAAAAATTTCCATTTGTTGTTCTAGCATTGGGGTTCCACCTTGGTTAAATTTTAAACTATCACTGCGTTTACGTGCAGCTTGTTCTGCCTCTTCTTTATTTTTATGTACACTAGTAGGCTCAATAAGACCTGCTTCTAACATAAGTATTAGTGTATCATCGTCGTATCTATGACCCTCGTGTATACTAGGAATATTTATCCACTGACCTTTGTATTTAAAAGTAGTAGATTTTTCAGACACCATTTCACCTTCAGGAGTTTCATATACATCCCTTCCTGCCTGTGTTTTTTTATTTGTTTTTGTGCCTACCGTATCAGCCATGTTTTAAAACCTCATCTCGTAGTAATTGTAATCTACGTAATTGATATATGGCACCCTGTGCTCTATACATAGCAATACTGTTATCAGATTGTTCCATAGCACGATGCTGCTGTGCTATTACTGTATCTAAATACTTACTGAACTGTTCCCATTGCTGGTGGTTGTTCACCAGACCCTTGAGACTGCTCAACTGCTCCTTGCTCATTTCCACTAAATCCTTGTTCCTGTGGTACTGGAACTTGTCCTGTACCTATAGTGCCCCCACCTGCACCCGTTGGGTCTGCTGGGTTTGCACCTGCTGGTGCTTGTCCTTCAGGGGGTTTCTGCTGTTGAAAGCCCTTCATAAGTTCAGCCTGAATAGCTGCCTCATCCATATTATTAGTTACTTTGTCAGGGTCAAGGTCAAGAGACTTTGCAATCTCTCTGATAATATACTGGAATTTTGCAAAAGGTGCAAGTGCTTGATTAGAAGATATTTGCATAAACTGCATCAAACGTTGGCTGCGTACTTCATTAGCCATAAGACTTTCTGTACCACGTGCCTTTACTTCTAAGTCTCCTTTGATGTTGGGATCAAAGTCAAACTGCATATTAAATCTAAATAATCCCTCACCAAGAGGGCGTAGTAAGTAATCATCTACATTCTTAATAACATTCTTAATGCCACCCTGCGCAGCACCCATAAGCATACTAATACCAGAAGCAGTACGGCCTACACCTGAAACACCTGTCTGTCCATGTGCAAAGGATGGGAAGCCTGTAGACTCATCTGCCAGTACTCGTGCCTTATCAAATAGCTGTAAGTTCTCTGAAGCAACGTTAGGAAACTTAGTGCCAAAGATGGCCTGTCCGGGTGCACCCCCCTGTCTCCGAAACACTTTGCCGGGGTACACTGATAAGTCTTGTCCCGGCACTAGGTTAGTTTCATCTACCTCAATTAAAAGATTACCAGATAATACAGCATTGTCAACAGCCATTCGCATAAACCCATTCATAAGAGTTTGGGTATCATCCATATTTTCTGCAATACCTACCCCAAAGAATGAGTATGGGTTAAGTTCATAGGGTGCAGCCATATACGGAATACGGGCAGGTTTGAATGGATTAAGCACCATACGCAGGAGTTTACCATTACAAATCCATATGTTTGCTTGCAACTCATCTACATCTTGCAGTTCACTTGGTATATCTACGCCTTGTTCCATGAGCATGTCGGTATCACACATACCCCAATACTCAAGAACTTCGTAACGTTCAACACCATGCTCTGGTGCATAGTCAGACAAATCATCTTCCCAAGATTCGTTACTATAGTTTTCGCCTAGCTGAACTGCTTCATCAATCACAGAAGGTCTAAAGTGTGGTCGCCTTTTTAATCCACGCAATTGTGTACGTGACATCTTATGGCGTTCAATAACAAACTGAGCTTCATCCATATTGTTTGCATCTGGGTCTGGGTAAAAGTTCCACACAGATACATGGGATACTTGAGGAATAGTTTTCATAGTGGGTGAATACTCACCGTCTTCTCCCCAGTTAGGGTATTCCTTATCTACAGCAAACGGACCTTTCATTACGCCAGTACCAAACAAAGCCATTTCAAAGGCAGTACTACGCAAATGTTTACTTGCGCTAGATTCCTCTAGCTGATCGTGTATTTTCTTTTGCATCATCTTAGATGCTACCATAGCTGGACTAAAGGTAATTGCAGTAGGGGTTTTACCTACACCCTCACGTACACCGTCAATATCTTTTAGTTTATCTTCTAGTGGACCAAGACTTTCGGATAGTGTTCTAGCGGTAGAACCTGCTGGTAAGTCTTTACCATCACCTTTAAACCCATACGGATTTACCGCCTCATCCATACCAGACCTTTTTAGTTGCTCTGGTTCTTTGGGGTCAAAGTTTACATCAGCCACTACGCCATCAGGAAGTTCCGTAGGATCAACCGTTAATGGAAATTTTTGTCCAGCAAACAACACATCTACAATCTGACCGTATGCAGCAAGTGTTTTAGTTTTAGTTACTTTAATAAATACTCTTGACTTCTCAGCTTCAGTAAACTGTACATCAGAACCATAAATACCCCTATAGTTACGGTAAGCACGTAGCCAACGTTCTTCATCTTGTTGGCGATAGTCATCAGCACGATTATACTTTTCCATAATAAATGGAATTATGTTAGAGGTATCCACATCGTCTACGCCTGAGTCATCACTATCAGCTAAGACAATTGCATCGTCCTCAATAAAACCTTCGTTTTCTTCTGCCATTTATTTTTCCTTAATAGCCAAATGTAGCATCTGCCACTCTCATACCGCTTGAGTTATTATTTTGTGTATCAAAATCAAATACACTAAATCTTGGTCTTGACATTATGCCATAGCGCAGTGCATCATACAAGTGGTCTTCTGATAATGTATCTATGTCTTCTGGATTCTTTTTGTCAATAGGTAATGCTGGTAGCTGAGATATTATATTAACACAGTTATCAAAAAAGACTAGACGTGGTTCTTCTGTAAACTCATCTACCTGTAATCGTCTGTGTATTTCGTTCTTGCCTGATACCCTTGAACCTTTTGATCTATCTGATGGCCTCCACCTACAGCCTCTCATAATCATTTGTTCAGCGAGACTAGGGCCAGTATCACCACGCTTATGCCAAAGAGAAGAGTCCAGAACTCCGTATTTAATGTTTCCATCTTCAGCCTCTAGGTCTAATACCATGTCTGCTAAATCTGTAGCAAGAACTTTACTTACGTATAACTCTCTATAAACTACTAATTGTTCATTGGGTGTTATGGCAAACCATACCACACCAGATTTACTTCCGTATCCATAGTCACATGCCCTAAACTTAATCCAGTTACTAGGGATGTGAAAGGGTTCAACTACGTGTATGTTTCTATCAAACTCTGTAAAGGCTGCGCCTTCTTTAATATCCCAATCACCTTCAAGTAGTTGCCTACGTTGTTGCTCTGGTAGTGATAGAAGCATTGCCTCATAGTCACCCTGTTCTGCTAAGTAAGGATTATCGGAAAGACGGGCAGGTATAAACCTACGTTTGAATAAAGGTTTACCAGCTTTTGCATGTCCAGCAGGATAACGTAATACTTCAGTTGTTTCAATGTCTGTTGCATCAAACGATGTACCGTGTGGGGCAGGATCAATAAACATCTTTTTAACCCAATGATGTCCTCTACCTCCGGGGTTAGTAGTAGCTCTCATATATACAGGAAGATCGTGTGCTGTCGATCTCAAGCGACTTCGCATATAATTCCACGAAAATGGGGTGGGCCACTGGGTAAGTTCGTCAAAGCCAATCCAACTAAATGCAAGACCTTGGTATCTTAGTGCATCATCTTCCCTATCTAGGTAGGACATCCACAGTCTAGCACCAGAGGGTGCAGTCCACTGCATCTTACGTTCTGACCACTTAATACCGGGCCATATCTTAGGATACATTTCTTGGGACTTAAATATAAGTTCCCTTAGTTCCTCTGTGGTATGCCGCAATAGCAAACCTGAAAAATCTGGATGCCCCATAAAACGTAGAGGGTCTGCCAACATTGCGTATGACTTACCACCACCTGCAGAACCACCATATAGTACTTCACGTTCACCAGCAGCTAGGAAGCTAGTCTGTGGCCCAGCATTTGGTTTGAAGATAACATTATGCTGCTCTTCTACTGGTGCTAACTCTTCAACTATTACAGCAGGTTTAGGCTGCGCTGCTTTCTTGGGTTTCGTTGCTTTGGGCTTTTGCACCGAGCCTTGTACGTTCAATTTCTTCCGCTTTGGCGATTGCCTTTTTCGCATAGTCTGCCCATCTGCGTAGGCTTCCAGCTTTGTTTTTTCTTCTTCGTTCATTGTCCAACCGTTTCTTTAATCCAACATGTGATATGTCTCTGCCCGTATTTCGTGTGAGCCAGTTAGCTACTTCACGATAAGAATACTGTTTCAAGTATTTCTTTGCTTGCATAAGCATATCAAGTTCGTGATCAATTGGCAAGAGTATTCCGTCATCATTTGGGTCTAATTCATATCCAAAGGGAACTGTTCTTGCAACACGTGGGATCGGAACCCATTCATTGTCTTCCTGTAGGTCTGTTGGTTGGGGTAGTTTCCACGTACCTAGTGGTTTAGTCATCTTCATCCTGTGATTGTTTTGGGGGCATAAGCATTACACCACCCTTTGCTTCTACTTGCATCTTCTCTGTTTTTACTAGGCCAGTACGATCTAGTAGTTCTTTGGCTGCTGCCATCTTGTCACGAATGCCTAGCTCAGTTGGGTCATGCAAAGCTCCAACCATTGCCATTGCAGCTTTAGGCACGTTACGTGCCAGATAACTGTGGGTAACACTAAGTATCTCCTCTTTTAAACTATTTGTAATCTCACGATTAGTAGTGTTGGGAGAGTAGCCAGCAAGTTTTTTAGCAGTGGTAATATCACCACCTGCCTCATCCATAAGGACATCTAAAAACTTTTGTTGACGTTCTGTTAATTCTCTAGCCATATTACATCATTTCAAAATGTGGGGCATCAATAAATGGTCTACGTCCTTGTGATCTACGTAAATCCACATAGGCATTCATAGCATCTTCTGCTGTACCCTGATACATACGAATGTCTCCCTCCGACCAAGCTGCACCCCACTTGATTGCTACACTGTTACGTCTAGCTGCTTCAGCCATTGCATCACAGATGTCATCATACACATTCAGTTCCCATGAGATGTCTGAGCCAAAGTATGCAACTAGGTCTACTGCTCTACCATCTAGGTGTTTACTTTTCATGGTCTGTGATCTACCAGATGCGTATAGCTTTTCCTGTTCAGCAAGGGTTCGTACACCATACGTAACTCCAAAGTCTACCTTAGTCAACTTAATAGCATCCATAACAACTGCCACTAGGTCTTTCTCTACACCTTCAAGTTTCTTAATGCTTCTTGCACTGAGTTTAAAAGTCATATTATTTCTTTCTGTTATCTTTATTATTTAATGTCATACCACCTTTGCGATAGTCAGCCTTCGTAATCATCTCCCTCTTCAAGACGCATTTCATATCCTCTTCCATTGTGCTTTTTAATGTAGCCAAGACGTTTTCAAGTTTGATCAACATATCAGTACGTACACAAACTATTTGAACTGGTCGGTGTACTCTACCTTCATCAGTTTCTTCAGTGGCGTCAAGAAGACTAAACAACTCTCTAACACTATCTTTCAAGCCAGTCAACTTCTTCTCACCAGATAAGGCTCTTTCAGCCCATTCTTCTTTAGAGGCGGCTTCGATCTTATAGCTCATTCCATAATCTCCAAAACTAAACATTGATTGTATTCAACTACGTATCCACAAGCACGAAGGAAGTTTTGAAACTCTTCGAGAACAGCATCCATAGACGCATGTTCTGCCATTTCTATTTCAATCTTTGTGCCGTCACTGTGTTGGTGTGTAAACTTCATGATATAATCCAATCCATCTTACTTCTTTCCAAAAAACTTGGTAGCTGATCGTACACCGAAGCTGGCGGCTACAATCACTCCAAGTGTATACTGATACCAATCGGGCATTATTTCTAACGCCACAAATCCGTTAGCTACAATCTCTCTACCAAAATCCCCTACGAAGACTAGGATCAATGGAATCGAAAACAAAATTGTTAGCCATTCGTCCTTCCAACTAGACTGAGAACCTTGTGCCATAATCTTTTCCCAGTCAGCTTCACTTGTAGCACGAGAGAGCATAATCTGTGCTTCAGCTTCAGCTTTGGCAACCTTTGCTTTAGTTTCTGCAGCCTTTGTTTCAACTTTACCGTTGAGCCACGTTCCTACTAAATTTGATATTGGTCCTATGAATGCCTGTATCATTTTGCTTTACCTCTTAGAAAGATAGTTTAGCACCAACAGTCACATCACCAAATTCAAAGTCTGCATCTGAAGATACTTTACCGTAAGCCGTAATACCCATATTAGAAATACTGTATTCAGCTTTAAGGTCTACACCGTTAAAGATTTGATCTTGGTCTAGTTCCATAAGATCAATAGTTGTGGCTATACTCATATCAAGACCATACATTGCCCAACCCAAAGATGGAGTAAAGTCTGCAGCCCATGTCTCTACACCAGTTGTATAGTTGACATCTGTTTCTGTTGTTAGGCTAAGTCCACCAATAAGATCGGCAGAGGTAGCTGTTGTTGCAGCTAATGTTAGTGCTGCTGCTAGTGTTAAAGTTTTCATTGTTTTTCCTTAGTTGCTTTTTGCTTCTTTGTTCATCCAGATGCCGAAGCAACCTGTTAATGCACCCATACATACAGATACAAGTCCAGCCTGTCCAGTAGTGGGGTCAGGCAAAGACATATACCAATGTACAGATTGATATGTAAGTAATGTAACCACAAACATCATCAGTCGTGGGAATATCTTATAATTATCAATGATTGTGTGTGCCATGTGCCTACCTTATGCTACTATAAAGTCTACCAGCTTACCTGCTGGATGTTTGTTCTGGTTATGGGGATGATATGCATAGATACTTTCATACCTATACTCATCTGCCTTTTTATCTACAGCCTTACGTGTAACTTCTACAATGTCACTCTTACCAGACTCAAACACAATATTTACATGCGTATCGAAAGGCATAGCAGGTAAAGGGAAATGAGAGATGAGTGTCAAAGTTCATATGGTCCTTTTTGTAATCTTCTTAGGTTAAGCCACATACTACTTACCTGCCTTAGTGCTTCATCCTTTTGCTCTTGCGGTAACTGCATACTCACAAGAGCTAGAAGACTTAGTAACCTTATTAAATATAGTCCATTGACAATTTTTAGTAAGGGGTGTGACACAGGAACTATTCACAGTATATTTTATTTTGTATCTCTGCTCGTGACACACCGATGTCACGTAGTTCCCTATCTGACATATTCTGCAGTTGCCAGTAATGTACTCGACGTTGTTGACCTTCTTGTATTGCTTTTAGTATTTGTTTAAACATTTCTATCTCCTTTATGTTTAGGTAAGTATTTCTTACCTTTATGGAGATAGTTATAACACAGTTAGTTATACCATACTACAGATAATAATGCAACCCCGTTATGCACTATCTGTTAGGATTGTAGAACTGTCTAGCGGATAAAGACACATCAAAATCCCCAGCATCTTTAGAGCAGACTATTTTATCACCTGCGTGTAAATGAAATCTATCTGCATTAAGTACGTGATATGTATCGTGTCCTGCTATAGCGTGTTGATTAGTTAAATACTTATACGTAGTATCATCAGCATGGTAAAACTGTATGGTAATCTTTTGGCTAGAGCTAGACCCATTAGTAACGCCTAAATAGTCTATTGTTGCATCATGGTTATTAGGGCATGTATATAAAACATTACCGCTAGCACCACCTGTAGTAGCACTAACGGTAATAGATTTACTGTCTGTAGTATACTCTAAAGAAGATACCAAAAGTTATTTCCTGCTCATTCTGTTTGGTTTCGTAGATGCACCACAGTTTACATAGCCACCTTTAGCAAATGGCGACCTTGGTGTAAAGCCTTTAAACTTTTTATCAGATTGTTTTTGTGTCAGTGTTCGTGAAACTTTAGTTGCTTCTCCAGCCTGCTTGTTACGTATCTTAGTTTCTTTCTTTTTTAATTCTGCTAAAAAGAATTTACGAAGATCAGCATCTTCCATATTCTGTATTTTTGTACGGGCAACACTTACATCTGAAAGTGTCTTGGCTTCATCAATAGCTGTTTTGCTAGTTGCAGTCCTAGTAGCAATAGAACCTTTTTTCTCTGCTATCATTTCTTGCTGTTTATTTGAACCAGCTTTAGCACGTGCTGCTGCTACACCTTGGGGTGGGGCTTTCTTACTAGTCTCACCTGCCTTTTTAATCTGTGCAAGTTTTGCATCTAGCGCAGCATTAATCTTATCAATAGCAGCTTGTTCTTTTGCCCCTGTCATTTTAGGGTTTTTACGAACAAGGCTACGAGCCTCACTAGCTTTTGACTTTACATCAGTTCTTGTTACTGCTTTTTTAATAGCACTCAGTAGTCCACTTAACATTGGTATATCTCCTACATTACCATTTAACTTTGTCAGCCCAGTAAGCCGCACTTAACTTACCACGCTTAATGTTTTTCGCATGTCGTGCTTTAAAAGATGCACGTTTCTTTTTCATTTTATCTGATTCACCCGACTTAGGTTTACCTGCAGTACTTGCGCCTTGCTCACCAAACCTGATAGTCTTAATTGTATTACCCTCTTTAGCCACAACTACGTGAGACTTCTTAGGGTGATTAGGTGTACGTTTAGGTTTGTTGAAACCAGATACACCTGCCCGTTCTAATCTAGGGTCTTTAGCCATCAGTCCAACCTTCTGCCTTCATAGCCCACTCTACGTGTTCCAAAGTAAAGGAACGACCATAGTGAGCCTCTACAGCTTTCCTTACGTAGAATACATCACTATGGGGAATGTGCAAGTCCTCAAGATTACCGTTAATTACGTGTCGGTAAAATTCATTAAGAACATTATCTGTACATAGTTTTACTGATTTTTTAGTCATTGTCAATACTTAATTTAATTTATGCACGAATATCTATAGCCTATCGGCAATATTCAATTACAGATTACTATATGTAAGTGTATCACTGTACGTGTGTACTTACTATATATTTATAGTTAATATATTTAAGGATTATTTAAGTATGTACTTAAATGTATACTGTACGTGTATCACTTTAAGTGACCCTACCCAACTAACTATACATAGTTTTACACATTATTTACCCCATGTCAATAGTAAATCGTACAGTGATGTCATTTTATTTGTTTGTGTTGCATTGTTGCATATATGTCACATAGATTTGTGATCACATAATGTGTGTAAACCAGTATATATGTAAAGTGGTTAACAGTATATTTTACTGATCTGTGTAGATATACATGTATATATAACGTATACCCCCCGTATGCCCCCTGCCCACTCCCCCTCACTGCGCAATTGCGTGCATTATGCAACGTCATGACCCGTGGTGAAAGCACAATCAATACCACATTCCACCATCACATCAAAGATGTGTTAGTTATCAACAGCTTATTTGTCTACGACAACTGTTACACAATCAGTTGCCACCATAAATGGTGAAAAAACAGGGCACATTTTCACACCAAGGGTGTGTTGCAGTGCCGATGTACAAAATACCACCACCTACCATCTCTGATGGTCAGATGCATGATCACACCGCATGATCACACCGCATGATCCCACAAGCCATGTAGCTCTGCCAATGAAACAGCATCGTCCAACGTTGGACAATACACAGTTATACTGTGACATAATTGCAACACTAACCATTCCCCAACCCAAATCAGCCTCACGAGTTTCACGCACGAACTTCGTAATTACAAGTAATTACTGCAGTCACACGGGAAACGACAGGCGCAGAGGATCACGATGCACAAGCACATTAACAGCAAAGCTGTAGCAACTTTTCTCTGGACAAAACTTATACTATATTCTATTAGTTTTTAATGATAAAGTATATCTCACTTCTTGTGAGAGATATACATTTCTCATATAAAAACAGAATATAGATAAAGGAAGCTCAAAATGGCAAACTCAAAATCAACAGCAAAAACTGTCACAGTTGAAGGTACTTCAATGGATGCTTTGGTAAAAGAGGGCAAAGCCCTTGGATCAATTTGGCGTCAAGTGAACAGCCTAAAGCAAACCATCAAAGAGAATGGTTTTGATACTCGGCTTGGCAACTTGCTAAAGCAATTGAAATCCAACTGCGGTAGCTCTAAAATACCGACACATGTTCTCCGAACACATGGTATTGCTGCGATTGACAAACGTCGCCGTTCCGAAGCTCTATGGTTCATTGAAAATGAAACAGAGTGCCGTGAGTTTATTGCTAAAGCAAAATACAAAGGTTCATCCCTCACAGCTTTACAAGCTGCAATGCGTAAAGCTACCAAAGGTAGTGAGGAAACAACCACCGAAGGTGAAACACAAACTGAAACCACCGAAGGTGAAACGTCCAATGTTGGACAATCTCAACCGCCACAACAAAAGATCACACGCAAGGTTATGGTTAATACCATATTGGCTCAAACAGAGTTAAACGATCTTGATCTTGAAGATATCATAACCGATCTTTTAGTTCACCTTGAAGAAGAAGCTGCGGATCGTGCAATGGCAAATGCGGCGGCAGCATAATGGCTCGCACTAAAGATCACACAAGTGTGCGGTACTTGCTGCCGCACACAAAGGCAAGTGTAGAGCAGCACGTGCTTGATGTTGCTGAAAAGCAATTTGCACATGCCCTTGTGCAGGAGATGGAACGTCCAATGTTGGACAATTTAATTGCAAAAACTAGGTCGCCTGAAGACATGTACAAGATCGCACCTACATTAATCCACGATAGTGGATGGAAGGACGTTAAATAATGGCTGATCGTATCATTAACCTAATCGTTGCCATAGCTATGCTATGTGCCACAGCTTTGGTTACTATCATATGTGTGGCAGTGTTTGGCTCAATGGCTGATCCCGTTGCCCTTATGGTTATAGTGCCATACGTAATGATGGTTGCCCTGTTGGTTTTCTATGGCACTTGACTATATAGTATTACATAGTTATATAAACACTTGATACTTTAGTGAAAGTGTTATATAACATATGTATAATACTAAACCGAAACTGAAAACGTCCAATGTTGGACAATATAAACGGAGTTTAAATATGGACAATCGCCTCACAGAATATGCCATTGCTTATCAAGCATATAGTGATGCTCATAAAGAGTATCATGGTGTTAGACCATATAGTAATGGTCATAGCATTGACGTAGACAACATTGCTGAACTCGAAAAGCAAACCCAACGTTACTACGATTGGGTAGCAGAGGACTTGGCACAAGAACGTGCCGATGAAGATGCGTCCATCAATGCTTGCATGGCAGCAGGTGCGCCTGACATTGACACTGCAATGCGGTGGCTTGAACAGGACAAAATCCATGCCGAATGGGTTTGACCTTTATGTATAGTATAAGTTATATATACTTGATACTTTAGTGAAAGTATATATAACGTATACGTATACTAACTACCAAATCGAAACGTCCAATGTTGGACAATCTTACGGAGTAAAACAATGTCTTACAATGTTCACATCACAATGAAATCAAACAACCGCAAGGTTGGTAAGATACCTGTGACCACTACAAGTGCTGACACTTGCCCTAGTACTTGCCCATTCAACAATGCAAACGAAGGGGGATGCTATGCAAACGGTGGCCCACTAGCCATGCATTGGGCAAAGGTTACACGTGGTGAACGTGGTGGTGGTTGGCAAGAGTTGATCCACACCGTTGACAACATGAAAGATGATACACTGTGGCGGCACAATCAGGCAGGTGATTTGGCAGGTGATGGCAATGAGCTTGATGCTGATGCCAATGATGAACTTGCTGATGCTAACACTGGCAAACGTGGGTTCACCTATACACACTATCCCGTATTGACTAGCAAGCATAATGCTAGTGTTGTCAAACGTATGAACGATAAGGGATTTGTGGTCAATCTGTCTGGCAATACATTGGCACATGCTGATGCATTGTATGACATGGACATTGCACCTGTGACAACGGTGCTTCCTGCTGACCAGTTGACTAATACCACTACCCCGAAGGGACGTAAGGTAGTAGTATGCCCTGCCGTAATCAAAGATGATGTGTCTTGTGAGACATGCAAGTTATGTGCTAGAAACCGTAATGCAATCATTGGTTTCCCTGCACATGGATCAAGCAAACGTAAAGCAGATAAGGTAGCAAACGGATGAAACAGAAAACTGTAACATATCGCAACCCTGTGGCGAAGGCAATGTTACAGGAACGTAAATCGCCACAGGCGATATTGCCAAAGAAAGGTAGTAAAGCCAAACGCAATCGTGGGAAGGACAAACGTAATGCAATACGAGATGCGCAACTTCATTAAGATGACTAAAAAGAAAACGTCCAATGTTGGACAAAAACCTAAACGTGACGATTGGAAACGTGAACGTAAGATCGCACGTCAAAGTAAACTTAACCTTCGCCGTGCCAGTGGCACTTGTAAATCAGTAGCATAGGAGCTAACACAATGACAAATTCAAACACATATGCACCAGTAGTAAAAACATCTAACCCTACACTGTATGAGAACCATACTTTCCACATGCAGAAAGCACGTAAGTACACATACAACTACGTTGCTATTGATGAGGTACTGGTAGATTTGTATGACACCATGACCATTAAGGAAATCGCAGTGGCACTCAATGAGTACCCGAACCGTATCGCCTATCGTGTCAACGTGTTGAAAACCCTTGGCCTGATTAAGAACAAGTACAACATGGAACGTGCGGAGTTAATGCGTACTCGTAAGGTACTGGTCACATGGCTAGATAATGTTGACAACCAAATTGCAGCACAAGGATAATAAACCATGAGAGTTGAAGTCTACTTCAATCTACACAAACACACATTCTCTGTCCGTTCATGTAAGACGGGCAGGGTGGTACTGCACACTGACAAAGTACACCTTGCAAACCCTGAGTTTGTGGTGCGTAAGGCAGGGCGTAACCGTGTACTGCGTGAGGGCAAGAAGAATGTCCATGCGTTTGTACGTGGTGAGATGGTCGGAACATACTTTGATGACTTTGATCCAGAGTACAATGACTATAGTCTTGTAATGTACAATCCATACAAACATGCATCGTTTGTGGATGTACAAGATGTGATGCCAGTACACACTGCCAAACGTGCAGTGCTATCACTTGAACCTCGTATGTCCCAAGGTAATCGTACTATGAGGCCATACGTATATGCAGAAGGAGCTAGATACTAATGACATACGATAAATTGCTTAGAGAAATGTCGGGTTCTTTTCTGACCACACCTTTACCCGAATACTGGAATGGTCTATCTGACAACACACTAGAGCAGTGGGTAAAGGAAAACACCTATGAACCCTACGAGAATTGGGATTTTAAGGAGTTGATTTATCAAATAGAAAATGTTACAGACGTAGCATGGAAACACTTGAAGGAGACAAACCAATGACACCAGAAGAAATCGCAGAGAGCCAAGCTACATGGCAAGAGCAACGTGATGCAGCCAATGCTGAAAAGAATGCTTGTGCTGATCAACTAACCCAAGAGCAACGTGATGCTATTGAGCTTGCATACAAAACCATTCGTGATGCAGAGAATAGTATGCGTGAAATGTTTGACTTGACAATGGATGATGCACGTGCATTGGACACTTCAGAGTGGAAGTTACGTTCAGCATTCCCTGCTATGGCCGAGACTGTGACAGGCAATTGACAGTTAATGCCTATGAAATAGTCCTAGACATTGGTGGACAGGAGAGTACCATCACACTTGATGATACTTTCCCTGCCATTGATGGATGGGCTAGTGCTTGCAGCATGGCAGTGCTGATGGCGAAGCACATTCATCCAGAGAAAGAAGTAGAACTTGTATCTGTCGCAGAGTATGAGGCAGATGAATACAACGACTACGGCTATATACATGAAGCACCAATGGCGGTGCAGTAAAGGAGTACACAATGCCAGATGCA
>Ga0257115_1001014_pt1 | contig 20707 bp, 18 predicted proteins | sample SI112_100mmetaG_FD_194465 | JGI IMG/M metagenome (GOLD analysis project Ga0257115, IMG submission 194465) | Marine microbial communities from Saanich Inlet, British Columbia, Canada - SI112_100m | ecosystem: Environmental > Aquatic > Marine > Inlet | place: Canada: British Columbia | collected...
AAAGCTTATAGACTAGCTGGAGCCTTATCTTTAAATAGTTTATAATCTAAACTATCAACCAACGCCTTAAAAGATGCATCAATTATGTTGGGTGATACACCAATAGTAAACCAATTAACTCCTTTGGAGTCTGTGCTTTCAATTGAAACTCTAGTTACTGCCTCTGTACCTGTATTTAAAATTCTAACTTTATAATCAACTAATTTAAGATCTTTTAAATATTCAGAGTATTTTGCAAGTTTATTAACATTTTTTCTAATGGCATTATCTAAAGCATTAACCGGTCCATTACCTTGGCCTTCACATAATATCTTTTTTCCATCTACTTCTAACTGAGCTTTTGCATGTGAAATAATTTCACCCAAACTATCTTTTTTAACAGATACGTCGTACTCGTTGATTAATATATATCTTGGAATTTCACCAATTAATCTTCTAGCTAATAATTCAAATGAAGCATCAGCTCCATCATAACTATAACCAATAAACTCTCTGTCTTTTACTTCCTCTAAAAGTTTTTTAATTTTTGGATCATTTTTTTCGACCTGTATGCCAATAGATTTCAATCTAGACATTATATTAGATTGACCCGCTTGATCAGATACGACAATATTTCTTGAGTTTCCAACTTCTTCTGGATCAATATGTTCATAAGTTTTTGGATCTTTTTGAACAGCCGAGACATGCATGCCACCTTTATGTGAAAAAGCTGACGCTCCTACATAGGGTAAATGTTTATTGGGTTTTCTATTCAATAATTCATCTAACAATCTAGAACATTGAGTTAAATTTTTTAAATTTTCACGTTTAATATTAAGTTCAAATTTTTCACTAAAATCCTTCTTTAAAAACAATGAAGGAATTAAAGACATTAGATTTGCATTACCACATCTCTCCCCTAGTCCATTGATAGTTCCTTGAATTTGTCTAACCCCTGCTTGAACTGCAACTAAACTATTTGCTACAGCATTTTCAGTATCATTATGAGCGTGAATTCCTAAATTATCTCCTGGAATATGTTTTATAACTTCAGATACAATTTTTGACACTTCGTGCGGAAGCGTTCCTCCATTTGTATCACAAAGAACAATCCATCTTGCACCTTGATCATAGGCTGCTTTGATACATGCCATTGCATAATCAGGATTAGCTTTATAACCATCAAAAAAATGTTCCGCATCAAACATGAACTCTTTGCCAGAGTTCACTATATGCTTTGCACTCTCACTTATGTTTTCAATATTTTGTTCATTAGTAATACCAAGTGCTACATCAACTTGAAAATCCCAAGATTTACCAAACAAACATACTGAAGAACTTTTTGAATTAATTAATGAGGCTAACATTGGATCATTTTCAGCACTATGCTCTGACTTTTTGGTCATACCAAAAGCAGTTAATTTGGCATTTTTAAAACCATGATCCTTATTAAAAAATTCAGTATCTGTTGGATTAGCTCCAGGCCAACCACCTTCAATATAATCAACTCCTAAATTATCAAGTGAATTTGATATTTTTTCTTTATCATCAATTGAAAAGTCGACACCTTGAGTTTGAGCACCATCTCTTAACGTAGTGTCAAAAATATATAGTTTTTCCTTACTCATTTAAATTTCCAAATTGTTTTACCATCTTTATCTTCTATTAAAACACCTTTGTCCAAAAGGTAATCTCTAATATTATCAGCTTCTTTATAATTTTTATCAGCTCTAGCTTTATTTCTAAGTTCTATCTTGCTTTCAATTTCTTCTTCTGAAATATCTGCTTTATCTTTTTTATAATTTAACCACACCTCTTTGGTTTCATTAAGCAAACCAATAAAGTTACAAGCTGAATTAAATATTTTTTTGTCCTCATCATTTCCTTTACTAGCATTTTCATAAAGTTTATGTAAATTTGTAATATAACCAGGTGTATTTATATCGTCATACAAGGGTTGGATAATTTCGTCATTAACATCTTCGTTTGACGGCATATAAACATTATACCATTTATCAATCGTATTTTGACAATCCTCTAATAGTTTATCATTCCAATCTAATGGTTGTTTATAGTGAGCACTAATTAAAGCTAATCTTAAAACTTGCCCACTAACTTTGTCTCTAAAGTCTTTTATCTTCAAAATATTTCCCTGAGATTTTGCCATTTTTTCATTAGACATAGTAATAAAAGCATTATGTAGCCAATAATTTGCAAAAACTTTAGTGTCATTTGCGCATCTTGATTGAGCTATTTCATTTTCATGATGAGGAAAAATTAAGTCTATTCCTCCTCCATGAATATCAAATTCATTACCTAAAAATTTTTTAGACATTGCAGAACATTCTAAATGCCAACCTGGTCTCCCTTTGCCCCATGGTGAATCCCAAAATGGTTCATTTTCAAGTGAGGGTTTCCACAAAACAAAATCTTCTGAACTTTTTTTATTATCACTAACTTCAATTCTTGATCCCGCTATTAAATCTTCTAATTTTTTATTAGATAACTTTCCATAGTCTTCAAATTTTTTTACCTCAAAATAAACATGCTTGTTATTTTCATAAGCAAAACCCTTTTTTATTAATTCAGAAATCATTTCAATCATTAAATCAATATGTTCAGTTGCTTTTGGTTGTTGTGATGGATCTTCACAATTTAAATAACTACAATCTTCATTAAAACTTTTAATAACATTTTCAGTTAAATCTGAAATCAAGATATTTTTTTCATTTGCTGATTTAATTATTTTATCATCTACATCAGTAATGTTTCTAACATATGTAACTGATGAAAATTTACTTTTTAGAACCTTAAATAAAATATCAAAAATAACTATCGGCCTAGCATTTCCTATATGCGGATCATCATAAACAGTTGGCCCACAAACATATATGCCAATATTATTCTCATCTATTGGAACAAATTTTTCTTTTTTGTTGCTCAGATTGTTTGTTAAAAAAATATCTTTATTCATTATTTTAGAAATATACTTAATTGATAGATTTGTGAATCTATTTGATTAATTAGGAATTTTGCATACAGGAATAGGCTCCATTTTATGCAAATTTTCTTTTCTGATAGTTTCGTATTTAGCTCTATTAGGTGAATTCGGATTATTCATGGCTTCTTCTAATTCATGATATTGTAAACCAAGTTGTCCTTCATCAGTTCGACCATCCTCCCATAATCCATCGGTAGGTGCTGCTTCAATTATTTCATTTAAAATTCCAAGTTCTTTTCCAAGTTCCCAGACTTCAGTTTTATTACAATCTGCTATTGGTGAAATATCAACACCACCGTCTCCATATTTTGTGTAAAACCCAACTCCAAAATCTTCAACTTTATTACCTGTTCCAACCACAATTCCTTTATTAGCTGCTGCTACTTGGTAAAGAGTTGTCATTCTTAGTCTTGCACGTGCATTAGCCATTCCATGTTCGTTGTCAAATTTTGATAAACTTGAACTAAATGCATTAAATAATTCATCTAAATTAATTGTATGAGCTTCAACATTGTTAAATTTTTTAACCAGCCATTCTTGATGTTTTATACTTAAATCATGTTGATGAGGCTTTTGTTTAATTGGCATTGATAAAACAATTGTCTTTAATCCAGTCATTGCGCTTAATGTGCTTGATACAGAAGAGTCTATTCCTCCAGAAATCCCAATAACTAATGATTGTGCCGTACTTGGCATATTTTCTGCATAGTTTTTTATCCAGTTAGAAATAAAATTTACTTTTTCTGAAGCATTCATAAATATAAAATATTATTAGTTGGTATCTTTTACAATGACTTAAGATGCCGCTCTATCTGCGTTTTTAGAATAGGAGCTATTCTTTTTAATCTCATCAGAAATTAAAAAAGCTAATTCTAAAGCTTGGTTTCCATTAAGTCTTGGGTCGCAATGAGTATGATATCTAGATGACAGATCTTTTTCTGATATTTTTTGAGCACCACCAATACATTCAGTAACATTTTGTCCTGTCATTTCTATGTGAAGTCCTCCAGCATAACTTCCTTCACTTTGGTGGCAAGAAAATACATTTTTAACTTCTTTTAAAACACTATTAAATGGTCTTGTTTTAAAACCTGTTGCAGCTTTAATTGTATTACCATGACAAGGATCGCATGACCAAATTACATTTAATCCCTCTTTTTTAATTGCTCTAATTAATTTTGGTAAATGTTTAGAAACATTGTCTGCTCCAAATCTTGAAATTAAAGTGATTTTACCTTTTTCATTTGTTGGATTAATCTTATTACAAAGATTTATTAAATCTTCTGGTTTTAAAGTTGGTCCACATTTGATACCAATTGGATTTTCAATACCTCTACAAAATTCAACATGTCCACCATCAAGCTGTCTTGTTCTATCTCCAATCCAAACAAAGTGAGCTGACGTATCGTGGTTCTCACCAGTAGTTGAATCTGTTCTGGTCATTGTTTCCTCAAAGGGTAATAATAGTGCTTCATGTGAAGTCCAAAAATTAACTGTTTTTAATCTTCTATTGAAATCAGAATTAATTCCACAAGCATCCATAAATGCTAAAGCGTCAGCAATTCTGTCTTCTAATTCTTTAAACCTTTTTAATTCAGGACTATTTTTAATAAATCCAAGGTTCCACGTATGAACATTTTGCAGATCAGCATATCCACCATGACTAAAAGCTCTAATAAGATTTAATGTTGCTGCAGACTGAGAATAAGCTTTAAATAATCTTTTTGGGTCTGGAACTCTTGCTTTTTCAGTAAATTCCATTCCATTGATATTATCACCTAAATAACTTGGTAATTCTATACCATCTTTAGATTCTACTGATGAACTTCTAGGTTTTGAAAATTGTCCAGCTATTCTTCCGAGTTTAACAACTGGTAGTGAAGCAGAATAAGTTAAAACTAATGACATCTGCAACATTAGTTTGAATGTGTCTCTAATATAATCAGGGTGGAATTCAGCGAAACTCTCCGCACAATCACCACCTTGAAGTAAAAAAGCTTTTCCATCAACAACATCAGCCAGCTGAGATTTTAAGTGTCTTGTCTCACCCGCAAATACTAAAGGAGGAAACGTACTAAGTTTATCCAAAACTGCATCCAATTCTTTTTTGTTTGGATATTCTGGAATATGCTTAACAGGATATTTTCTCCAACTATTTTTTTTCCAATTTTTCATATGCAACTGGGGATTGTTTAACAGAGATTAATTATTATTCAACTATTTTGAATATTATTAATAAAATTTAAAAAAATTACTAAAAAGCTTCACATAATTTATGTAAAGCTAACATACCAGGGTCATCCAAGTCTTTAGTTTTATCTTCAAACATTCTTGCTCTACCGATTAATATTTTTTTACCTTTAAATGCATTTAATGCCTCATTTGCACTTGATTTAAATAATTCAGGATAATTAATGTTGTTTTTAGTTGCTTTAAGGTTTCTTGAAATAAAATTTAATGTATCCAATATGGTTTTATCACCAACTTTAGTTTTTCCTCTCTCTTGAATAGTACTCATTGCGGTATCAATAATATTTACAATATCTTCATGGTCACATGTATTTTTACCTTTTAAATTTTTTGAAATATTCATAAAAGAAAAAGCTATAAGAGTTCCAAAACTTGAACCTGATTTTTTTACAAATGCCTGAGAACAAAGCATAAAGTTTGTACTTAAATCATCTGTAAATTTTTCTATATTATTATTAATTTCTTCTAATCCATTTAAAATTGTTATGCCTAAATCCCCATCACCTACCTTGCCATCAGCAGTATTAAATTCATCATAAGATTTTTTAGATTGAGCTAATAAATTATTAAAAACATCAATCATTACTAGTTTGTTAAGCATATTAATTAATCCAGAAAGGACACTCGCTATGATCTAATAGTGCTTTACTCAAATCATCATTTAACTTAAGCACGGTAATTGACATACCTGCCATCTCTAATGATGTTGCATATCTTCCAACATAAGATTTAACAATATCAATCTCTAACTTTGAAAAGATCTCATTCACTCTTTTTGATACAATATAAAGTTCTTCCAGTGGTGTTGCACCTAAACTATTAATCATAATTGAAACTTTGTCTTTACTCAATAATTCAAAATCTTTGAAAATTATTTCACATAAATCATCAACTAATATGTCTGCCTTTTTTAATTTTTCTCTTTTAATGCCTGGTTCACCGTGTATCCCCATACCAATTTCAATTTCATCACTTTCAAGATTAAATGTGGGCTTACCTACCTCAGGTAAAATACATGAGGAAACAGCAACTCCAATTGTTCTTAAATTACTGTTGGCATTAGAGGTTATATTAAAAACTTTTTCAAGAGACGCTCCACTTTCAGCAGTTGCGCCAGCAATTTTAAAAGCAAGAATTAATCCTGCAATCCCTCTTCTTTTCAATTTTTCCTCACTACTCGCACTTGCAATATCGTCTGAAACTATAATTGTTTTAGTTTCAATTCCCTCATCTTTTACAATTTCACATGCCATTTCAAAATTCATGACATCCCCACCATAATTTCCTAATACACACAAAACACCATTACCGTTATCACCATTACGAATTGCTGATGCTATTTGATCAACTGAAGGGGATGCAAAAACTGAACCTACTGCACACGCATCTAACATTCCTTTACCAACATATCCTGTAAATACTGGTAAATGTCCAGACCCACCTCCTGAAACTATTCCAACTTTATTCTTTGCTTTAACAGTTCTTTTAATTACTCGTTCGTTGTCAGTTGCAAAAGAATATATATCTGGATGAGAAATAACTAAGCCTTGAATAGATTCTTCAACAAAATCAGAAGGGTTGTTAATAATTTTTTTCATTAATTTAATTTAACGTATAAAAAAATTAACTAAATATATTTTATTATTCAACTGTGACAGATTTTGCCAGATTTCTTGGTTTATCTATATCATAACCCTTTTTAAGGGCTGAATAATAAGCAAGTTTTTGAAGAGGAATAGTTAAAAGAAAAGGCAATAAATCATCATTTGTACTTTCAACTTCAATGGTTTCCCAAATATTTTCGGAAACAACTTCATCTTTACTTTTGTTAGTTATTAATAAAACTTTTGCTCCTCTAGCAATTACTTCCTGCATATTTGAAATTGTTTTTTTATAATAATTATCTCTTGGAGCTAAAACCACAACTGGCATACCTTCTTCAATTAATGCTAAAGGACCATGTTTCATTTCACCTGCAGGATAACCTTCTGCATGGACATATGATAATTCTTTAAGTTTTAACGCACCTTCTAATGCTATTGGATAAGAAAAACCTCTCCCCAAAAACATTGAACCTTTCGCTTCATTAAATGTTGAAGCTATAGCTTGAATATCATTGTCTATTAATAAAGTTTTTTCAATTAAGTTTGGTAAATTTTTTAAATCTTTAATTTTGTCTTGATATATTTTATTTTCAATTTCATTTCTTAAAGAACCTAATTTTAGAGCAAGAATATAAAGAACAAGTATTTGACCTAAAAATGCTTTAGTTGATGCAACTCCTATTTCCGGACCACAGTGAATTGGTAATACAAAGCTTGAGTCTCTTGCAATTGAACTTTCAATAACATTTACAACTGCACAAGTTTTCATCATGTTTTTATTGCATAAATCTAAAGCTGCATAGGTATCAGCTGTTTCACCTGATTGTGAAACAAACACATATAAAGTATCACTTTTAAATCTATTTTTTCGGTATCTAAATTCTGATGCAATATCGATATTTACATCTAAAGATGTTAATTCTTCAAACCAATATTTTGCCATTAAACATGAATGATAAGCTGTACCACATCCAATTAAAGTAATTGATTTAATTTCATTTATTTTCCATGGAAAATTATAAATATTGATGTCATTATTCATGCTATCTACATACTCTTTAATACCTGTTTTTAAAGTTGCAGGCTGTTCTTCAATTTCTTTAGCCATAAAGTGTTTGAAATCACCTTTTTCATAGTTTTGTTCATTCGATGAAAGTTTTAAAATTTTTTTATTAATTTTTTTTCCATTTTCATTGAAAAAATTAACTTCATCTTTTTTAATTATGCAAAATTCACCGTCATCCAAATAACTAATTTTGTTTGTCATCGATTTTAATGCGTAAGAATCTGATCCTAGATAATTTTCATTAGGGCCATAACCAACTGCTAGAGGCGAGCCACGTCTAGCACCAACTATTAAATCTGGTTTATCTTTAAAAATAACACCTAGTGCAAAGCTACCATGAAGTTGTTTAAGTGTTTTTGTAATTGCTTCTTGCAATTCTGATGTTTTTAAATTTTCTGTAATTAAATGTACAATTACTTCAGTATCTGTTTGTGATTTAAATTTATGACCTTGGTTTATTAAGTGTTTTTTTAAAAGTGTTGAATTTTCAATTATTCCATTATGTACAACTGAAACATTCTCAGATGAATGTGGATGTGCATTAATACTATTTGGCACTCCATGTGTTGCCCATCTAACGTGTCCAATTCCAATATTTCCTGATAGTGCTTTTAAATCAAAATTTTTTTCTAAATTTTCTACTCTACCCTCTGATTTTACTTCATTGATAAAGCCATCAGACAATGTCGCTATTCCTGCTGAATCATAGCCTCTATACTCTAATTTTTTTAAAGAATTAATTATATTGGCTGATACAGATTTGTTACTAGAAATTCCTATTATTCCACACATAAATTATTTTCTTTTGTAATTTTTAATTTCAGTTTGTAACGATCTTGTTAGTGCTAAAGATTTCTTTTTTACACTTTTGGTAATTACTGATCCCGCACCAACTATGCTTTCTTCTTCTATAGTAACTGGCGCAACTAGAGAAGAATTAGATCCTATAAAAACATTATCTTTAATTTTTGTCTTACTTTTTTTAATACCATCATAATTACATGTAATAGTTCCGGCTCCAATATTTACAGATTTTCCAATAACCGTATCTCCAATATAAGATAAATGATTTACTTTAGATTTTTTTCCAACAACACTTTTTTTAACTTCTACAAAGTTTCCAATTTTTGATCCTTCTTTTAATATAGTATCAGGTCTAATTCTCGCATATGGACCAATTTCAACATTATTTTCTATTTGGCATTTTTCTAAATGAGAAAAGGATTTAATAATAACATTGTTACCAATTTTAACTTTTGATCCTATAACAACATAAGGTTCAATTATTACATTCTTTCCAATCTTTGTATCGTTTGAAAAAAAAATTGTTTCAGGTCCCATCATTTTAACACCTGATTTTAAAAATTTACTTCTCAGTTTATTTTGAATTTTTTGTGAATTTAATTCTTTCATATGGAAATTCTTTATATTAAGTGTATATGTAAATTAATTCACAAATTATTTCTTTAAAATACTTTTACAATGAAGCAAAAATTTACAATTTTATTTGATTTAGATGGAACGCTTGTTGATACAGCGCCTGATCTTATGCTTGCTCACAATCACGTAATGACAAAATTTGGTTATCCAACCAAATCTACAGATGAAATTAGAAACCTAGTTGGCAAAGGAGCTGGAGCATTAATTGGAAGATCTATTTGGGGACAAGCTAAAAAGGAGTTTCACAGTGTAAATGATTTAAAAATAAAAGATCAAATGTCTAAAGAGTTTGTTGATTATTATGGAAAGAATATTATCAACGAAAGTACACTTATCACTGGAGTAAAAGAATTCTTAAAATGGTGCAAAGAACAAAATATTTCAATGGCGGTTTGTACAAACAAACAAGAGCTTTTATCTAATGATCTTTTAAAAAAAATTGGAATTTATGATTTTTTCGAATATGTGGCTGGATCAGATACTTTCGATTATTGCAAACCAGATCCAAGACATCTAACTTCTGTAGTTGAAATATTAGATGGTGATGTAAAAAAAACTATTATGATTGGAGATAGTGAATCAGATGCTAATGCTGCAAAAGCTGCAGAGATACCGGTAATTTTGCTAGAAAATGGTTACACAGAAAAAAATACAACTGAAATATATCATAATCACCTAATAAAAGACTTCATTGGTATTGAAAAAATAATATCTGAATATCTTTAATATTGATTAATTTTTTTTAACTATTAAAACAAAATGTCTATTAAGGAGTTATTTTGTTATTACATACAGTTAAAGTCTATCCATCTAAAATAAACCTACCAAAAAAGAAACAGCTTGCATGGAAGATAGCTGAAATTGCAAGTGATAATGCTAAATTAAATAAAGATGCCATAGAGATGGTTATCAATAGAATAATTGATAATGCATCAGTTGCGATAGCTTCACTTAACAGAAAACCTGTAATCTCTTCAAGAGAGATGGCTCTTAAACACTCTCGTAAAAATGGAGCTACATTATTTGGTGTTAGCACAAAATTAAAATTTGATTGTGAATGGGCAGCATGGTCAAACGGAACAGCTGTTAGAGAACTTGATTTTCATGACACTTTTTTGGCTGCTGATTACAGTCATCCTGGGGATAATATTCCTCCTATATTAAGTGTGGCTCAACAAAATAAAAAAAGTGGTTTGGATCTTTTAAGAGGAATTATTACCGCTTACGAAATTCAGGTTAACCTAGTTAAAGGAATTTGTTTACATAAGCATAAAGTGGATCACATAGCTCACTTAGGCCCAAGTGTTGCTGCAGGATTAGGAGCAATGCTTAAACTTAACACTGAAACAATTTATCAGGCAGTGCAACAAGCTTTACATACAACTGTTTCAACTAGACAATCTCGAAAAGGTGAGATTTCAAGTTGGAAAGCATATGCCCCAGCTCATGCAGGCAAGCTTGCTATAGAAGCAGTTGATCGTGTTATGCGAGGTGAAGGTGCACCAAGTCCAATATATGAAGGTGAAGATAGTGTTATTGCTAGAATACTAGATGGAAAAAAGGCTAATTATAAAGTCCCACTGCCTAAAATAAATGAGAGTAAAAAAGCTATATTAGAGACTTACACAAAAGAATACTCTGCAGAATATCAATCACAAGCTTTGATTGATTTAGCTAAAAAATTAAAAACTAAAATATCAAATTTAAATCAAATTAAAAAAATTGATATATTCACAAGTCATCACACACATTATGTAATAGGGACTGGCGCTAATGATCCTCAAAAAATGGATCCAAATGCAAGCAGAGAAACACTTGATCACTCTATTATGTATATTTTTGCAGTAGCTTTAGAAGATGGTGATTGGCACCATGTAAAATCATACTCAAAAACTAGAGCAAATAGAAAAAGTACTATTAAAATTTGGAAATCAATTGCAACTTATGAAGACAAGAAATGGACTAAAAAATATCATGATCCAAATCCTAAGAAAAAATCATTTGGTGCAAAAGTAGTTGTAACATTAAACAATGGTAAAAAAATTATTGAACAACTTGATCGTGCTGATGCCCATCCATATGGTGCAAGACCATTTAAAAGACAAAATTATATTAATAAATTTCTAACATTAACTGATGGTATCCTTGATAAAAAAGAAAGTAATCGTTTTTTAAAGACAGTTCAAAACCTTAAAAACTTAAAGGCAGGTCAGTTGGAAAAATTAAATATTGAAATTAAAAAAAGTAAATTGAAAAGAAATTTGAAAAAAGGAATATTTTAATGCACTTTGTTGATAAAGAACCAAGTCAAAAAAGAATAGATTTTAACGAAAAACTTAAATCAAATAAAATTTTAAGAGTTCCTGGAGCATATAATCCTTTAACAGCAAAATTGATTGAAGAAATTGGCTATGATGCTGTTTATGTATCTGGTGGGGTAATGGCAAATGATTTGGGATTTCCTGACATTGGTTTAACAACGTTACAAGATGTAAGCACTAGATCCTATTTAATCTCTAGAGTTACTAATCTACCAACAATTGTTGATATAGATACGGGGTTTAAATCTTGCAAAGAAACAATTGAAACTTTTGAGGAGTTTGGGATTGCAGCTGTTCATTTAGAGGATCAAGTTGAACGAAAAAGATGTGGGCATCTTGATAATAAAGAATTAATTTCAACAGATGCAATGGTTAATAAAATCAAAGAATGTGTTGCTGCTAAAAAGGATAGTAATTTTAAAATTATTGCAAGATCTGATGCAAAAGGAGTTGAGGGAATTGATAAAATGATTGATAGATGCAAAGCATACATTGATGCTGGTGCTGAAATTATTTTTCCAGAAGCGCTACATGATGAAAAAGATTTTGAAAAAGTTAGAAAAGAACTTTCTTGTTATCTATTAGCTAATATGACTGAATTTGGTAAATCAAAACTTTTCAATTACAAAGAATTAGAGAATTTTGGGTATAATATTGTGATTTACCCAGTAACCACACAAAGACTAGCCATGAAAAACGTAGAAGATGGCTTAAAAGACATTTATGCAAATGGACATCAGAACAATATTATTGATAAAATGCAGACTAGAAAAAGACTTTATGAGCTAGTTGAGTATGAAAAATACAACTCTCTTGATGAAAAGATTTATAACTTTAGTACGGAAGGACATGAATAATGAGTGATGAAATTAAAAAAGGTTTATTAGGGATAGTGGTTGATGAAACAGAAGTTTCAAAAGTAATGCCTGAAATAAACTCTCTAACTTATAGAGGTTATGCCGCTCAAGATTTATGTGAATATTGTAGATTTGAAGAGGTTGCTTACTTAATTCTAAATAAAGATCTTCCAAATTCAATTCAATTAAAACAATTTGAAAAAGAAGAAAGAAATAACAGAGAGTTATCCAAAAATTTATATGAAATAATTAAAAATATACCAAAAAAATCACATCCAATGGATGTTGCGAGAACGGCTGTTAGTGTAATGGGTTTAGAGGACAATGAAACATCAAACTCTTCACCTGAAGCTAATATGAGAAAAACTCTAAGAATTTTTGCAAAAACACCAACAGCATTAGCTGCTTTTTACAGAGTAAGAAATGGCAAAAAAATTATCAAACCTAAAAAAGAATTAAGTTTTGCTGAAAACTTTTTTAATATGTGCTTTGGTAAAGTTCCTCAAAAAGAAATTGTTAAAGCTTTTGATGTATCTTTAATTTTATATGCAGAACATAGTTTTAATGTTTCAACTTTTACCGCAAGAACTATTACTAGTAGCTTATCTGATATTCATGGAGCTATAACTGGAGCCATAGCAAGTTTAAAAGGGCCCCTACATGGTGGTGCAAATGAAGAAGTAATGCACATGATGAGAAAAATTAAAAAACCTGAAAATGCTTTAAAATGGATAAATAACGCTCTTAAAAATAAAGATGTGGTAATGGGCTTTGGTCATAGAGTTTATAAATCTGGAGATTCTAGAGTTCCTACTATGAGAGAATATTTTGGAAAAGTTGCTAAAATTAAAAAAGATAAAACTTTTGAAAAAATATACGACATTGTTGAAAAAGTGATGATTAAGAAAAAAAATATTCATCCCAATGTAGATTACCCTACTGGACCTACTTACCATTTAATGGGTTTTGATACAGATTTCTTTACACCAATATTTGTAATTTCAAGAATTACAGGTTGGTCTGCTCACATAATGGAACAACATGCTGCAAATAAACTTATACGACCTCTTGCTAGCTATAAAGGTAATAAGCATCGAAAAGTTTTGGAATTAAATTACAGGTAATTTTTTTAAAGAATCAACTAAAAGCTTCTACCCAAGTACCCTGTGTTGATGCTTTAGAATATTCTGTTGCACGACCTTCAAAGAAGTTCATGTGCTCAACGGCATTTAACATTGTATCTAACCAGGTTAAAGGATTTTTTTGCACATCATAAATCGGTTCCAGACCTAATTGTGTAAGTCTTCTGTTGGCTATAAATCTGATGTAATCTTTAACTTCTTGAGCAGTTAAACCCTCCATAGGGCCCATTTCAAAAGCAAGGTCTATGAAGGCATCCTCATGTTCAATAATAGTTCTACAAGCTTCATAAAGTTCTTTTTTTAATTTCGGAGTCCATATTTCAGGGTTTTCATTTATGAATTCTTTAAAAACTCTAATCATAGAATTGCAATGAAGAGTTTCATCTCTAACAGACCAAGTAACAATCTGCCCCATTCCCTTCATTTTGTTATGTCTTGGGAAATTTAAAAGAATTGCAAAACTTGCAAACAATTGAAGTCCCTCTGTAAAAGCACTAAACACTGCAACTGTTTTTGCGATATCTTCTTTAGAGTTTACATTGAAACCTTGCATGTAGTCATATTTATCTTTCATCTCTTTGTATTTCATGAAAGCTGAATATTCAGACTCAGGCATTCCAATTGTATCTAACAAATGAGAATATGCTGCTACATGGACAGTCTCCATTGATGCAAAAGCAGTCATCATCATTAAAACTTCAGTAGGTTTAAATACAGTTGTATAATGTCTTAGATAACAGTTACTAACTTCTACATCTGCTTGAGTGAAAAATCTAAATATTTGAGTTAATAAATTTTTTTCTGATTGAGATAAGTTTTTTTGCCAATCTCTAACATCATCACCTAGTGGTACCTCTTCTGGTAACCAATGAATTCTTTGTTGAGTTAACCAGGCATCATAACACCATGGGTATCTAAAAGGTTTGTAAACTGGATTTTCAACTAATAGACCCATTTTTTTTGGTTGAATTATTTCTTTGTTTGGTGTTTTAATTTTTTCTGCTACTGACATGATAGGCACTCCTCGTATTCCGGTTCTTCAGTTTTGGTTGCTTTATTTTGATAAACGTTAGCTAAAACATCTGTAGATTTTGCATCATTGATATTTTCAGCTCTTTGAATTGATTTTGATCTACAGTAATAAAGGCTCTTTAAGCCTTTTTTCCAAGCATCAAAATGAATTTTATGTAATTCTTTTTTATGAACGTCAGCTGGTAAAAATAAATTAACTGACTGAGCTTGAGATATAAATGGAGTTCTGTCTCCACTTAATTCAATAATCCACTGTTGGTTAAGTTCAAAAGCTGTTTTAAATACATCTTTTTCTAAATCAGTTAAAAAATTCAAATGAGATACCGAACCTTGGTTTGTTGTAATAGTAGACCAAGTTTCGTCATCATTTTTTCCATGACTATCTAGAATTTCTTCTAAATATCTATTCCTAACATTAAAAGAACCTGACAAAGTTTTATGTGTGTAGCTATTTGCTGCAATTGGCTCTACCCCTGGTGAAGCACCACCACAAATAATAGAAATTGATGCTGTTGGAGCAATAGCAGTTTTATTAGAAAATCTCTCTTGATAACCATATTCTGCTGCATCAGGACAAGCTCCTCTTTCTTCTGCCAAATCCTTAGATGCTTTATTTACCTGTTCATCAATTTGTTTGAATATTTTTTTATTCCAAGATTTTGCCATTACTGACTCAAGTGGAATTCTATTTTTTTGTAAAAAAGAATGAAAGCCCATTACACCTAATCCAACACTACGTTCTCTTTCTGCTGAATATTTTGCATCTTTAAATTGCTCTGGAGCTTTGTTAATGAAATCAGATAAAACATTATCTAAGAATCTCATTACATCATTAACCATATCTGGATCATCTTTCCATTCATCATATTTTTCTAAATTTAGCGAAGACAAACAACAAACAGCAGTTCTATCTTTGCCATCTTTATCAATTCCAGTTGGTAGAGTTATTTCGCTACATAGATTTGATGTTTTAACGGTTAAGTTAGCAAGTTTATGATGTTGTGGAATTAATCTATTAACTGTATCAATATAAATAATGTAAGGTTCACCAGTTTCAATTCTTGCAGTTAATAATCTTATCCATAAATTTCTAGCTGATATTGTTTGCTGAACTGTACCATCTGCAGGACTTTTTAGTCCCCATTGCTCGTCATTTTCTACAGCTCTCATAAATGCATCTGAAAGTAAAACACCATGGTGTAAATTTAAAGCTTTTCTATTTGGATCACCACCTGTAGGTCTTCTCATTTCAATAAACTCTTCAATTTCAGGATGATCAACTGGTAAATAACAAGCAGCCGACCCTCTTCTCAAAGAACCTTGGCTAATCGCCATTGTTAAAGAATCCATAACTTTAATAAAAGGAATTATGCCAGAAGTTTTTCCAACTTTACCAATTTTTTCACCAATAGATCTAAGGTTACCCCAGTAACTTCCAATACCGCCACCTTTTGCAGCTAACCAAACATTTTCACTCCAAAGATCAAGAATTCCTCCTAAGCTATCTGATGCTTCATTTAAAAAACATGAAATTGGTAAACCTCTTTTAGTTCCTCCATTTGATAGAACTGGTGTTGCTGGCATGAACCAAAGATTGCTTATGTAATTATATATTCTTTGTGCATGTAAATTGTCATCTGCATATGAACTTGCAACACGTGCAAATAAATCTTGAAAAGATTCGTTATGTCCAAGATATCTATCTTTTAAAGTTGCTTTACCAAAGTCAGTTAAATTTGCGTCTTTAGATCTATCAATCTTAATTATGATTCCTTTATCATTTTGAAAAAGTTCAGTTTCAGTACTTAAAGAAAAGAGATCAGGTCTATTTCCTTTTGAAAGTTCTTTTACTTCTGGGTTATATTCGGAGACAGCTTTCTTTAGGGCTTGTGATAGAATTTTATTCATATTTAATATTATAATTAGTTATTTCGGCGAAAACAACTACATGTTGTATGCGCTTATAGTTAATATACCATATAAACAATAAATCAACAGAACATTTATAGAACGTGGTAAAAAAAATATCAATAAAAAAATAAAAAAAAGGTTAAGTAATCAACAGAATGAGTAAAAATTTAAAAATAGATCCATATGGTTTTAGAGAATATGACGCCAGATGGCTGTACGAGAAAGATATCAATAGTGATGGTATCACGAATCTGGGTAAAGGCTTAGGAACTCAAATTAAAATTCACACTCAAAAAAATAATCCGAGAGTAATAGTTGGTCATGACTACAGATCCTATAGTGAAGAGATTAAAAGTGCTCTTAAAAAAGGACTAATCTCTACTGGATGTCATATAGAGGATGTTGGATTGTCTTTATCTCCAATGGTTTATTTTGCACAATTTAATTTAAATGCTGATGCAGTTGCAATGGTTACAGCAAGTCATAATGAAAATGGTTGGACTGGTGTAAAAATGGGTATCAAAAAAGGCTTAACTCATGCGCCTGAAGAAATGAAAGAATTAAAAGATATAACTTTAAATGAAAAATTTTCAAATGGTGAAGGAACTGAAAAACAAATTGAAAATTTTCAACAAATTTATAAAGATAATTTAATAAATAGTAATAAAATTAATAAAAAGTTAAAAACAGTTGTTGCCTGTGGCAACGGTACAGCAGGTGTATTTGCTCCTGATATTTTAAGAGGAATTGGCTGTGAAGTTATAGAACTTGATTGTAATCTTGATTGGACTTTTCCAAAATATAATCCTAATCCAGAAGATTTAGAAATGTTACATGCGATTGCTAAAGCTGTAAAAGATAATAATGCAGATATTGGTTTTGGTTTTGATGGTGATGGAGATAGGGTTGGAGTTATTGATAATGAAGGAAATGAAATATTTTCTGACAAAATTGGTTTATTAATTGCAAGAAACCTATCTACAAAACACAAAAATTCTAAGTTTGTAGTGGATGTAAAATCAACTGGATTATATTCAAAAGATAAGGTTCTGTTAGAAAATAACTGTGAAACTATCTATTGGAAAACTGGTCATTCTCATATTAAAAGAAAAGTTAATACTGAACAAGCGCTAGCTGGATTTGAAAAAAGTGGTCACTTCTTTTTTAACCAGCCTCTAGGTTATGGTTATGATGATGGAATTAATTCAGCAATTCATGTGTGTCATTTATTAGATAATCAAAATAAAAAAATGAGTGAAATTATTAACGAACTACCTAACACATTTCAAACACCTACAATGGCTCCTTTCTGTAAAGATGAAGAAAAATACCAAGTAGTTGATGAGTTAGTTAAACAAGTTGAAGAAATAAAGAATAACAAAACAAAAATTGATGAACAGGTAATAACAGAAGTTCTTACAGTAAATGGTGTTAGATTTTCTTTTGAAGATGGTTCGTGGGGGTTAATAAGAGCTTCTTCAAACAAACCATCGTTAGTGATTGTTACTGAAAGTCCAACGTCAGATATTAGAAAGAAGAAAATCTTTGATTTTATTGATGATTTGCTTCAAAAAACTGGAAAAGTTGGCGAATATGATCAGAAAATTTAAGTTTATTATAATTCTATTTTTATTAATTCCGTTAAAAAGTCATGCTTTTAGTGAGCAAAATGAACAACAAATGTATATTGGCTGCTATCAAAACTCTAAACAGTATTTAGGCGCTGATAAAGCTAAAACTTATTGTAATTGTACGGTCGATAAATTGAGTGAAAAATTTTCAGATAAAGAATTAGACAGTGTATTTAATCAAAAACCAGAACAAATAATTGAAGACACTCAATTTGCATCAAAATTCTGTGAAAAAATCATCAAATAAAAGTTATACAATTCATTAAAGATTCAATTAATACGTGCTTAGAAAAGGCTAGAGAATCGTGTAAATTTATTTGTGAGGTGATGGAGGGAGACTGAAGTCACCTCTTTCTATTTTAGAGCTATTCTAATTTTATTTACAACATCTTTTAAAACTTTAGCTGAATAAGTTTTACCTTTAACAACCCACACAGATAAAGGCCAAGAACTGTCTTTTTTGTATCTTGCAATAATATGAATATGCAGCTGAGGAACTATGTTACCTACTTTTTCAACATTAAGTTTTGAAGTTTTGAATAATTTCTTCATTACTTTACTTGAATAAACTATTTCTTTCATAAGCAACAATTGATCTTTAGAATTAAGGTCACTTATGTCATTAATATTTTTTCTTTTAGGTATCAAAATAATCCAAGGAAATTTAGAATTATCATGAAGTCTTATAGAGCATAATTTTAGTTCAGTTATATGATGAGAGGATTTTAAAAATTTCTTATTAATTCGATACATAAGATTATTTAATTAAATTTTTAATCTTTAATCTTTGAATTTTTCCAGAAGATCCTTTTGGAAGTTCATCAAAAAAAAATATATTTTCTGGTGATTTAAATTTACCTAAAATTTTTGAACAATGATTAATCAAATCTTTTTCAGTTAATGAGTTTTTATTTTTTAATACAACACCTGCTTTTACAGTTTCACCATAATGACTACATTCATCACCAAATGCTGCTGCTTCAAGTACATCAGGATGCTGATACAGCACATCATCAATTTCTCTTGGTGAAATATTTTCACCCCCTTTAATTATAAGTTCTTTAATTCTACCTTTTACAAAGACAAAATCTTCAGAGTCCATTAAACCTAGATCACCTGTTAAAAGCCAATCATTATAAAAACTTTTTTTTGTTTCGTTAGGATTTTTATAATATTCTTTCATCACATTTTTACCTCTTACACAAATTTGACCGATTGTATTTCTTTCAACTTCACTAAATTTATCATCTAAAATTTTAACTTCGTTTCCATAAGGTATACCGGGTGAACCATATTTTATAGGATTAGGAGAAGGTGGATTAGACAAAATAGGTGCACATGTTTCTGTTAAACCCATTGTTTCAATCATCTTTATCTTAAATTTTTCTTCAAAATTTTTATGAGTTTCTGGGGCTAATGCTGCTGATGCACTTCTACCAAATCTTACAAATGATGTATCTAACGATTTAAATTCAGCTTCTGAATATTTATTTAATAATGAAGAAACTATAGTTGGTACTATGCTAAACCAAGTACATTTAAATTCTTCAATGTGCTTCCAAAAATTTGTAGCAGAGAATTTTTCAGATAAAATTAATGAACTTTGACTTACCAATGGTCCCATTACTGTAACTATTAAGCCATTGATATGATATAATGGAAGAACACATAACGCCTTATCAGTGGTAGTTAACTCATGTGAAATTAAAACATTTTTACCTCCATTTAAAACATTGTCATGAGTGAGCATTACACCTTTAGGCTTTCCTGTTGTACCCGATGTATACATTAACAAAGCATTGTCAGATTTATTAAGATTATCTAATTCTGTCTTTTCATCATTTAGTTCATCTATGAAATTGTCTTTATCAATTTCTATAAGCTCAACTTCACTACTAGACTTTTTGATTATTCTTTGTGCTAAACCTAAATTTGATTTAGTCGAAAATAATATCTTAGATTCAGAATGTTCAATGATGTAAGTTAGTTGCTCCTCACCTGCCACTAAATTGAGAGGAACTTGTATCATTCCAGAATACATAATTCCTAACATAAGTTGAACTCCACTTAGTGAATTTTCTGTCAGTGTACAAATTAATGAATTTTTTTTCTGTTTTTTTTTAACAGATAAATAATAATTTATCTTATCTAAATTTATTTTAAGATTTTTATTTGTTATTTTTTTTTGAATATTTGGGCAAGTAATAAAATCTAAATTTGGCTTATTTTCTGAATTAAAATTTATAAAATCTCTTACTGTGCCTAATTCCATTTAACTATTCTAAATTTTTTAATTCTATAGGGTCATTTTTTTCACAGTAATCTTTAAAATACTCTTTAAGTTCTGCTTCCTTACCTGGGATTAAATTAGATATTTTAGTTATATTTAAAAAATGTTTGTAATTTAAATTATTATCAATTGTATTTTTTTGCCAAGTTCCACAACCCATTGATAGAGAAAAAGGTAGACCAT
>Ga0257115_1001016_pt1 | contig 20696 bp, 17 predicted proteins | sample SI112_100mmetaG_FD_194465 | JGI IMG/M metagenome (GOLD analysis project Ga0257115, IMG submission 194465) | Marine microbial communities from Saanich Inlet, British Columbia, Canada - SI112_100m | ecosystem: Environmental > Aquatic > Marine > Inlet | place: Canada: British Columbia | collected...
TGGCGGATCCCCGTTATTAAAACCTGTGAGATATCCACCTTCAATTTCTAGGGGGGGGTCTATTCTCAGACTATCAAACTTGAAGTCATATTCAGTGGGCGGACTTCCAACAGGTGGAATATTATACCACCATTGCGTTGCCCAATAGCCACCTTCCACAAACTCGATTTCGGTCATGATAAGTGTATCTTTTTTTCCTGACCTAAATAATTTATCATCTGCTTCAAAAACTCTGCTTGCACTTTGACGAGCAACTTCAGCCGAATTACTTGGCGGAAAAATAATGGTTGAAACTGTATCAAGTATTGTATTTTCATCTTCATCTTCAAAGATCTCTTCACTACAATTGCCATAATTTATCGCAGTTCCATTCTGTTCAATCGCATCAAAGGTAATATTGACTTCACCCGTGAATGTCGGACACCCAGCATTACTCATAGTCATGACACCATTTGTATGTACTTTACCTTCCAACATGTCTCCATCACCAAAATTCACAACTCCTGTATTTCCGGGCCCAATCGGTTCTTCCTTATGAGTAAAATACATAAATTCTTCAAAACCCTGGGGGACCATAGTCGTATAGACTCTTCTCTCAATGGAGACATCCGTTCCACTCGGGGTTGTGTATTCAGCAACACCAGTAGCATAGGCAATATATTCTTTTCTTGTTGAATTAATTTGCAATCTGGTGGAGCAGGCAATATCTTTATATACACCTACAGGCTGATCATTCTCATCTTTTCCATAATCAACTCCATTCTGAATTAATAAAGTATCAGATGTGATCTGAGGTAAAATGATAATACCAACATCATTTAATCCAGCTTCAGCGGCATAAAGAGCTCTCCACTCTGCATATCTATATTTTTCCATGGCAGACTGGCTAAATGAATTCTTTAAGTAAGCTACTGTAAATGACATGCTAACGAGAGTAAACAGTAATGCTAATGGAGCTACACTTCCTCTATTAAACTGTCTATGCATTATCTCCACCCATTGCATTTGTAACTTTTGTTTGTATGTAGGCAGTACCAAGAAAAACAGTTCTATGATATGTATGCTCTTCTATTATGTCTTGTGTAACCTCATCCATTACGTCTGACTTCATTCCAAGATTAAGCGTTAAATGAATATAAGAATTTTTAAATACAGATAAACTCGGACTGCCCGCGGTTTCGTATTGCACTACAAAATCATCCACATATATTTCACGCCGGCCTCGACCTCGAAAAGCACCTTCAATTGGGAAATTTAAGACACCATCTACTGGATCATCACCATTAAACCGAATACCATATTTATTATGGCACGATATTGTAAGATCTGGAGAAAGATCAGTGAAATTTTCGTACAACTTTATTCGGGAGAAACCATTCTGGCCATCAATCTCAATTTTCTGTGCAAGGGTTAACTCACGAGTAATTTCTCGCATAATATTATTACCATACTGTCGAAGGTCTTGCCTTACGGTATCTGTCTGATAATGTAGCATCACTGCCTGAGCCCCACTGGTCATTCCAAGTGCGATAATACTTACAACTACTATGGATGCAGAAAGCTCAAGTAAGGTCATCCCTTTTGATGTATACTTAAAATTTTTCACCATTAAATCTCAAACACTGTCATTATTGTTGATAGCTTTCTCTCTTGGACAACATTGCCCGCATAGGACCCTGGGGACGTTATAAAACGGTCATCCCACCTTATCCAACATTTTAACTCATAACGAGTGAAATCTGTTGACCCAAAGTCATTAAACCTATCTAATCTGTCTAAATCATAATATAATTTTGCTTGAATAGAATTCTTTTTTCCCAGGGCTCCAATAAGGTAGACTTGATCACCATCAGGATCACCAGCTCGTTCTGATGGAGAAAGGTTACCATCTGCCACCCTGCCTTTCCAATATTCCATATAATTTAACAGTTCTTCTGTGGCACGCTCTTTGACCTGTAATGAATGTAGCTCACTCCTGCCATGTACAATGCCCATTAATAGACCAATACAAGCAATTGAGATTATAACTGTGGCAGTCATTACCTCAATAAAAGAAACGCCTGGACTAGTCTGCTTAAAATTCATGGCTTACAATACGTTTTGGGCAAAAAGTTTTGGATTTTCAGCAATTCCTTGAGCCATTTTTCTTTCTATCTCACCTTTTGAGACAAGGCGCTGTAGGTCCTGGTCTAAAGATTGCATACCTTCAACACCACCGGACTGAATTATAGATGGTATTTGGTATATTCTATCTTCGCGAATGAGATTCCTGATAGCTGTATTTGCAATCATAATTTCACATGCAGGTATTCTACTTTTCCCATCTTTAGTCTTTAATAGTTTTTGAGCTATTACAGCTTCTAAACTTTCGGAAAGCATAGACCTTATTTGACTCTTTTGGCCCGAAGGAAAGATATCAATTATGCGGTCAATAGTCTTTACGGCACTCGAAGTATGCAGCGTAGATAAAACCAAGTGACCAGTCTCTGCTGCTGTTAATGCTAACGAAATAGTTTCAAGGTCACGCATCTCTCCAACAAGAATGACATCAGGATCTTCACGTAAAGCTGAACGCATAGCATTTGCAAAACTATGTGTATTAGCACCAAGCTCTCGCTGATTGATTAAGCATTCCTTTGTGTGATGATAATACTCTACTGGATCTTCAATAGTTATAATATGAGATTTCCTCTGAGTATTGATATGATCTACCATAGCAGCTAGAGTCGTACTTTTACCAGACCCCGTTGGACCAGTTAGAAGTACGAGTCCACGGTCTAATAATGCCAGAGTTTTTAATACAGGCGGAATACCTAAATCATCGAAATCTTTTACCACTTCTGGAATGGTTCTAAAAACGCCTGCAAATCCTTTAATCTGACTAAAAAAATTTACACGAAAGCGACCTTTACCTTCCAGACTTGCTGAAAAATCAATCTCTTTTCGCTCTTCAAAAAGCTTTATCTGATCCTGATCCATGACTTGAGGAAGAATAGATTCCATATCCTCGTCTGTAAGACGATCCATGTTTAGTGGTTGCATAGTCCCATTTATACGAACCATGGGAATGGACCCCACGCTCAGATGGAGATCCGATGCACCACTATCAACGGAATAAGCTAGAAGTTTATTTAAATCCATAAAGAACTATTCTCCTTCAGGGGATCCATATCCTAAAAATTTTCCATTGTCTGCATCATAAACTACTTGATGACCTGCGCCACCCGACATTTCCTCAGTGCTTGTAGCTGTTATTCGACCACCTTGGTCACTTAATTGAATATCAAATGTCCATTTGAGTTTCGTTGAACGGCTTATATCCAACTGCCCTGCCTGTTCTAACTGGTCTGTCTCCGTTGGCCACTCACCACGCGTCTGGTAATACATTTTAGATGCATTATTGACATTAGACATCACCGTCCGGGCTTCTGATGCATAGGAACTTTTTACATAGTTTAAATAGGTAGGTAATGCAATCACAGCAAGAATCGCAACAATTACAACAACAACCATGATTTCAATCATAGTAAATCCTGATTGTGTTTTTCGTTTAAGGTTCATGACTTTTCGTCTCCTTATTTCAATTAAATTAGCGAGGTAGAATTATTTAGGCATCTCCGCATGGACGATGCACTCCTCCCAACTCAATTAAAAAACGAAAAAAAGTGTGATTTTACTCACACTTTATCTAGATTATTTCAAGTAGAGTATTTTATGGGTATTAAGAAAGGATAATGATGTGAGTTTAATAAAATAAATTCCTGTAGAAACACCCGCGCCATTTTCATCTTTTGCATCCCAAATCACACTATAATATCCACGCTTGGCTTCACCATTTTTAAGTGTTTTTATCAACCTACCATTCAAGTCATAAACAGCCAAATGAATTTGGCCAGTTTTGGCAATATCGTAGGAAATGGATGTACTCGGATTAAAAGGATTTGGATAAGGAGAGTCTAATGAAAATTTTGAAGGAAATTGTTCATCTGAATTCAAGTCTAATAAATCAGACAGCAAATATACAATGCCGTTGAATTCAATTTCTTCAAATTCATAAAGATGATCGATATCGTCACGATTGGGATATAGATCAATGATCTGGAAAGACGAATCCGATGTTACAAATGGAGGCAGAATAGCATAATAATTGTAATCACCGCGGTAAATAGCCCTGTCCACGCCTGATCCCCCAATGAGTATGTCGTCTCCACCATATCCAATAAATGTATTATTCCCATTTGTACCTACAATTTGATTGGAAAAATCATTTCCGTAAAAATTGATGGATTGATCTCCTGATGTTTCGATATTTTTTAAATATTGGGAGCGATACGTATAATCCAGCCCTTCTTGGTTTTTCATGAAAAAGTTGGAATTAAAGCCTTGAGGTAAAACAGCCGTGTACTCCCAAGCTTCTCCAAAATAACCATTAATAATTGCAAATAATGCAGAATCACCTATCGCCATAGCTTCTCGAGTAATAAAAGCATATTCCTGATCACCGCAAAATCCATCGCCATTGGGATCATGGGCCCAAAGTCCAAAATAACATTCTAATCCCATAGCAAAGTATTCTTCGTCAAAATCATCTTCAGGTAAATCACTCAATGGATTATAAACATCATTATTGATGGCATTTAGCATAGCTGATTCGATAGCATTTTGCATAGCAGGCAAGGCCAACTGAACCCCATATCCATGCATAAAGTGTAAAACTTCTTCGTAGGTTGCATCCCTTTCGGTACTATTCATGTATTCCGAAGAACCTTCGGGAAAAACTTCTATAGCAAGGAGATCCTGTCCATTCACTCCGGAATCAAAAATATCCCAGATATACGGATTTTCATATTCATCTTCGTCATTCAATAGAAACATAATTGCATTGCTTGCAGCCATGGCAATGGCAATATTTGATTTGTCACTGCCCCAGTCTGTGTCTGGAATATCAGTGAGATATGATTCAAGCACGCGGCGAGTATGTAATATTTGTTGAACCGTGAAATTATCCTGAATCAAGAATTGAATCAAATCGCCATTGGGCGCCACAATATGAGTATACCTAGATGCCACATTGCTGAACAGAGAGTCCACATCATCCGGTAAATTCACAATTCCATTCTCTGATGATGATATATCAATATTTCGAAGAATAGGCGTTGAGTTATCTCCTGTTACAAAAAGATTTACACCAATACTCGCAGATTCTACATCTGGAGCAGTAACATTGATATTTGCAGAATAATAACCCGCATTCATTCCGTTCGTTACAACCTGGACATAAATTTCGGTTGATTCACCTCCGAAAAGCACCCCGGATAAATCACCTGCTTCCGCTGACAAAATAAGCCAGGAATTTTCATCATCCGCTTGAGCTGCGGCCCAACTGAATTCACTTGCAATGAATTCTTCATTTGAGACAATTTGGGTACCCATACTACCATCATTATTCTGGAAGCCAATAGTACCGGAATTCAGGACACCATCCATATTTTGGTAATTTGTAGCAAAGGCGCCATTAGAGTACAAGACGATTTGAAAATCAAATTGACCCCATTCATCAGGATTCCAGCGAACCACATTGTTAAACCAGATGACAGCACGTTCTTGATTAACATGATAATATATATCTCCGGATGAATTAGAGTTCCCGCCTTCATTATTTGGATTCAGATCATCCCAAAAACCAAATATGGCAGGTCGTGGCGCACTTGGAGATGGGAGATCACTATTCAACCATGCATTTTCATTCTCACTGTTCCATCCTATCCACCCATTAGCATTAACTTCAACATAATTATACGATTCATTAAAAAATTCAAAATCAAAAGGTAAATCAACCGGATTATCGGCAAATAAATCATTGTGAGTAAAGTTGAGAAGGGTGGCATTATTCTGAATATCAATCCACTCATATTCCATTCCCAATTCTTCAGCAGCTGAAGTCCAATAATAATTACCTCCATCGGGGCCACCCTGGGGATTCGAAAATGGAACATCACCTGCGGCATTTACTGAATAATTCAATTGGGTTTCTGCCTCTCCAACATTTGACAAGGTTACAGTCTGACTTCCAAGGTCTCCCGAAGTTACATTGAAATTGAGTTCGTCAGGATTAACTTCAATTTCCGGTACACCGAATGATACGGTGAATGAAATAGTTTCATCGGCGCTGGTTACATTTAACAGATTTAGCCCGCCATCTCCTCCATTTCCACTGTTATAGAGGAAACACGAAGGATCTGTCCCATTATTTAAGAATATGTGTCCATAATCTGAACTATAAGGTGCTAAATCAAAACTACCATTGTTCGCTAGTGTGCCGCCAGGTCGGTAACAGTAAATTTCGTCTGGTGGCCCTTGAGCATTCCCATTGCCGGCTGACGTGTTAATTCTGTAAACAACAAGGCCATTTCGGTTTCCCGGTGTATTAATGTCATAAAGGCCTTCTTTCCTTCTGTATTCAACAACAAAATATTCAGTTTCAGAATTTGGAGAAGCTATTTTATAAATTGCATTTTCTCGTTGCTGCAACGGATTAATCGTATAAGTACCACTTTCGGTTATTTCGGGAAGATTCGGTAACCAATCACCATATTTCCATTTCATAAAAGCACTAGGGTATTGAGGCGGATTGGTATTGGCCTCCATAATATCCCAACCCCCAACAGCTGACGGCGCTCCACCTCCATCATAGTGGTAAAGGTCGGGTGCACCCAATACATGAAAAAATTCGTGACAAAGCACACCAACATTGAAATACCAGGATTCAGATAACATGAAGAGATAATCCCACACCTGCGCCCCGTTTATCAGGACTGTTTCAGTATAAAGTGACCAACGGTGCGGCCATAGCAGGTCTGCCCAATCTCCAGGACCACCATAGATGACAAATGAAACAGCATCAACGATCCCATCATCGTTAGCGTCAATATCTATGAGGGGTGATACTTGACTGGCGATGGAATTAAGTGCATTCGCTAGCAATGTTTGTTCACGCTGAGTACGTTCATCATTATTCTGGTACCCATTTGTATTTACATTTGAATAAGGTTGATAATAGCTTCTAGGGTGAGAATCCTGGTAAGACGTATTAACATCATTTGATGTTTCAGGGTAATGGTGTGTATTCACCAACAGTGTATTGTATGAAACTTCCCAGTAGTAATGACGTAAAGAAGGCTCATCTTCATCGGTCTGAAAGACTTCATCATAATAGGATCTTGGTTGCACAAATTCTGGATCATCAGAAAATCGAATAAATACGTTAATTTGTGCAATTTCCCCAGATGTTGGGGCATCTCTAGATTCTCGGGTAGATTCAGGATTGTGATAAAAAGATTTATTCCGTTGATATAATTGATCACTGATAGCTAATCCCGAAATCAGTCCATAAGCATCTGGATTTCCATGACCTGCAATCAGGGCAGACGGGATTAAATCACCATTAAAATCTAAATTGGCATAATAATAATAACCATCTTCCTGATTCATGATTATAGTAAAATCATTGGCATCATGAAGTCTTCTTCCATATTGGTCCCCAGTCACAAAACAATCAATAACTTCGCCATTGGGCTGAGTAATTATTCTCGGAATATCATTAAACCATGTTGCAAATACGATAGAAATAGATGCAAGGATAGGAAAAAATATTTTAAATATTTTCATTAGATATTAAAAGTATTACGTTAAAAAAGGAACGATACTTACTTAAGAAGTACCATTTTTTGGGATTGGGTATAACCATCAATCAATAAACGATAGATATAGGTACCTCCACTCATCGAAAGTCCAGCCTGATCATTGCCATCCCATTGGAAGGAAGTCAATCCGGGACTTATAAATCCATTGTGCAATATTTTTACTACTTGTCCATTGATATTATAGATAACAAGGGTCCCGCTAGTTCCTTTATCTAATTCCACAGAAATAGTTGTGGATGGATTAAAGGGATTTGGAAAATTTTGGTTCAATGAAATTTTATCTGGAAGGATTTCATCTAATTTGAGGGAACTCATTGCCACAACAATTTCATGGTGGGTTTCACCATTTTCAGATCGATATTTGGCAGTGAAGGTATCGTAATTCCATTCCTCAATGTCATATATGAATTCTTCAAAACCAATGGTCCCAATAGGAGTAATCCATCTTCTTAATAATATAAGTTGATTTGTTAATTTATCAATGCCAATATAATGATAGGTCCAATTAAGATTTTGGTCATATATAAAATCTGACGATGATGTATAAATTAAATAGTTTTCTCTATCTCCACCTTGAGAAATTTGGATAGAAATACTTTTATTCTCATAAGTTATTGTAGGATTCTGCAGATTTTCCACGCCAGTCCAATCGCCTATGAAATCAATCAACGTTTGGGCGTTGAGCCCCCAAGCTGTAAGGGATACAGTAATTACTGCGGATTTTATGTAGGGATATACCTTCATGATGAGTACCTCGGAGCCACCAAATATACAACACATTCGACCAAGAAAGGAATCTTGATTATATCATTGATTTTATAGTATAACTATTTTAACAACAGCATTTTTTTACTAAGAGAACCTTCAACAGTTTCTAATTGATATAAATACAACCCGGATGGCACTTTATATCCAAGGAAATGTTTCGCATCCCATATCGCGGTATACTCTATTCCCTTTTGGCCGTTTTCAGATTTTAATGTGTTAATCAATTGTCCATTAATATTAAAAATATTCAGCGTGTAAAAACCATCATTTTTTAAAGTATAATGGATTTTCGTAACAGGATTAAACGGATTGGGGGAATTTTGGGTTAACCCGAATTTCAAAGGTAGAATATCTTTTTGAATGGATACCGTTCCACTACAAGTTAAATCAAAAGCACCTATGACTTCACCATTATCAGATGCAGTCTGGCAAATGGAGTTTTCATTAAGTGCATAATTAAAAATATTCGGATCACAAAATTGTGGATTTTCGTCCATAACCCCTGTCCCAATGGTAAAATTAAAATTTGGAAAATTTTCCAAAATATTTTCTCCACCTTCTAAAATTGAATAACTAATCTCCAACAAGGTCAAGCCACTTGTTTCAGACGAATAAAATTGATCTCCAATATTGCCCCATAGGATAGAATTTACAAATGAGATTACGCCACCATGGCAGGTTATGACCGACCCCACGCCAGAGGCATTCCCTTCAAAAGTGGTTTGATTCAGGTTGATGGTTGCTTCATGAGCTACGATCCCAGCGCCAAAATCATATCCCAGGTTTTGTTCAAAAGATGTCCATTCAATTTGACCAACACCACCTAATTGATATAATCCACCTCCTTCAATAAAAGCTTCATTATTCCTTATTTGACTATTCAGGATAGTAGGTTCAGCATTTTCCGAATAAATCCCCGCACCCCAATAAGAAATATTTCCCTGGATCAACATTTTATCAAAAGTAGGTGCTCCATCAGTGATATATATACCACCACCCATATTTGATCCATTGTTTTGGATAACGCTATTTAAAAAATATGCATTTGATCCGGAAAGAAAAACGCCACCACCAATTTCAGCTGTATTATCTTCTATAACCACATCAATAAAAGTGGGTGAACAATTTTGGAGGACAACACCACCTCCACTAGTAACAACCCCTCCACGAAATGATATACCTCGGATTGTTGCACTATCGTTAGATGGTCCATTTAAAATAAAACATGAGCCACCTAATGGACCAGGCGCAAAGAAAGTTTCTTGAATCATTCCTATTAATTCCAACTCATAGGCTCTTGATTCCAGTACAACTTGTTTATTGTTAAAGTCTATTTCTTCGAAATATACATTGGGAGTTAATCTAATTGTATCACCATCTGTCGAACCATTGATCGCTCTTTGAATGGTTGCAAAAGGTGTATCCAAACTACCATCATTGCCATCATGTCCATTATGATCTACATACCAAATTGGTCCAAGATTCACAGGGCCACACGCCGATTCGAAACAACCTATGAGTGTCCCATCAGATCCACCATTAATGCAAGGAGAATTTTCTCTTAAATAATAATTCCCTATTGGTGCATTACAAAAATAGGGATCGCCATCTAGATTTCCTTCTTCCCAATTAACATCTCCATTATCATTATCAATAATGCCATCTTCCCCATTTTGAACTAAACTGTAATTCACGGTGAATTCTACATCATCTCCAGTCGATCTGAAATAGACCTGAGATTCATTATTTCCAAAAAGAATAGAATTATTCAATGAAACATCTGCGCCATCACGCAAATAGATACCGCCGCCATAGGTAGCGGCCACATTGTTCGCAATGGTCGCATTGTTGATTTGAACAGTAGATGAATTCCGTACATAAATGCCTCCGCCTGAACTAGAAATATTGTTACCTACTAACAAATTTTCAATTTGAGAATCAGCATTGTTAATATAAAGTCCACCTCCTAGTCCATCTGCAGTATTATCAAATATATAAAGATGGGTTGCATTTAAATTAGCATTATCCTTTAATATAATACCGCCACCAGAATTGTTAGCAGAATTTGCTGAAAATACAACATTGTCCATAATGGGTGATGATTCACTCCTCAAATAACATCCTGCACCAAATTCAGCTACATTGCCCATAAAAGAACAATTATAAAATTCGGGACTGGAAGCAATTTTTGCATACAATCCCCCACCTACATCATCTGTCTCATTATCTTTGATAATACAGTCAAAGAATTTGGGAGATGAATTATAGCAAAAAATGCCACCACCACCACCACCATCACATATATTATTCTGGATAATACAATCCTTTATAATTGGATCGCTGTTTTCACAATAAATGCCGCCACCATAATTATAATATGTACCATTTCCATCTGGATCTTCATTATTCCCTGTGCCATTTTGAATTGTAAATCCTTGTAAAATAGACTCATTTGATTCTCCACTGGCAAACGAAACAACACTACCATTCTCATCACCATCTAAGACGGTTGATTCAATGAGTAAAGAATCATCTGCAATGTAATAAAGCGATGAAACAACGATTTCCTTTCCATCAAAATCTAAGGTTTCCTCATACAACCCAGGCCACACTAATATCGAATCCGAATTGGATGCAGCATTGATAGCGCTCTGAATTAATGAAAAATTTCCTGGTACGTAAAATGTTTCAGCCCCGAGAAACGATAAGATAGAGAAAAGAAACAAATAAAGTTGAATTTTCATTTTTTAGTTCATTGTTTGGTATCGTGCTCAAGCATTTTATCTTATAATTTCGAGATGGAAATATGAGATTCCCATATTAATTTCCATCCCCCTTTTTAGTCAATTTAATAAAAAAACGTTTATGATTGTAGCAATACCTAAAGAAATAGATACAATTGAGCCACGTGTCGCCGCCACGCCTTCTACTGTCAAAGATTTGATAAAAGCTGGTTTGCAAGTTAAGGTAGAAACACTAGCAGGAGATGAATCTTTTTTCTCTGACCAAGAGTATGTTAATGCTGGCGCCGAAATCGTATCATCATCAAGTGATTTACTATCTTCTGCTGATATTATTCTAAAAGTGTTACCCCCTACTCAGGATGAGACGTCACAATTGAAATCCAGTGCCACGTTCATTTCATTTTTTCAAACAACTCGAGAAATCCAAACTGTACAGGCATTGACTGAAAAATCTATTACTGGTTTTTCCATGCACCTGATTCCCAGAACAACCCTTGCGCAAAAAATGGACGCCTTATCTTCACAAGCAAATATCGCAGGATACAAGTCTGTATTAATTGCCGCGTCTCGACTTGGTGTTTATATGCCATTATTGATGACAGCTGCCGGCACTATTCGACCTGCAAAAATATTGATTCTAGGTGCTGGAGTTGCAGGGCTCCAAGCCATTGCCACTGCCAAAAGATTAGGAGCACAAGTTGAAGCCTTTGATGTCCGTCCGATTGTTAAAGAACAAGTTGAATCCTTGGGTGCAAAATTTATTGAAGTGGAATCAGACTCTGATGATGGTGTGGGTGATGGTGGCTATGCCAAGGAAACATCAGACGATTATAAACGCCGGCAAGAAGAATTGATTCATGAACATATGAGTATGGCCGACATGGTCATTACCACAGCATTAATTCCTGGGCGACCTGCTCCCCTGCTTATACCAACCACCATGGTAGATTCTATGAAACCTGGATCCATCATTATGGATCTGGCAGCAGAAAATGGTGGAAATTGTGAATTGACTCAAAAAGATGAGATCATTAAATACAATCATGTAACCATCGATGGCACATCCAATATTCCCGGAACCATGCCTGTTCATGCCAGTGAATTGTATTCTAAGAATATTACAGCATTTTTAACTTATATGGTAAAAGATGGAAAAATAAATCTAGACCTGGAAGATGAAATTATTTCTGGGGCAATGTTTACTCACAAAGGTGAAATAACCCACAAACCAACCCAAGAAGCATTGAACGCTTAAGGAAAATTATGGATATCAATATTTTAACAGTTTTTATATTGGCGATCTTTGTTGGAATTGAGATCATTTCAAAGGTACCTCCTACCTTGCACACTCCTCTCATGAGTGGGTCTAACGCCATCTCTGGAATTGCTATTGTTGGTGCTATAATTGCCACAAAAGTAGGGGGCGGTACAGGAACATGGCTAGGATTGATCGCAGTCATATTTGGCACTATAAACGTTGTTGGCGGTTTTATGGTGACCGATAGAATGTTAAAAATGTTTAAGCGTAAATAGGGAAAGACGGTGGTATACACAAATATATTTTACGTTTTGGCATCGGTTTTATTTATCTTAGGGATAAAAAAACTCAGTCACCCTAGAACCGCTCGCAATGGAAATATGATCGCATTCATTGGAATGATGATTGCCATCGTTGCTACCTTACTTGCAAAGCATGAAATTGAAATAGATTTTCAATTGATAGCTATTGGAATTGTCGTTGGAATTATAATCGGTGCTACATTTGCAATAAAAGTACAAATGACCCAAATGCCGCAAATGGTTGCCATTTTTAATGGGTTTGGCGGTGGTGCATCAGCATTAGTTGCAGCGGCTGAATTTTTAAAAACCGGTGAAATCACAACTTTTACTTTGGGGACAATAATTCTTTCAATTTTTGTGGGAACTCTTACATTTACAGGAAGCTTTATCGCTTTCGGCAAACTTCAAGGATTTGTCAGCGGGCAACCCATTGTTTTTCCAGGACAACAAGTCTTTAATGCGCTTATGGCCTTGGCGTTATTAATTGTTGGTGTTTATTTGGTCCAAATACCGGGCGAAATTAATTATTTTTATGCAGTCGTTATCATTTCTGCCATCATGGGGATCACTCTCACAATTCCAATTGGCGGCGCAGACATGCCCGTTGTTATTTCTCTACTTAACTCCTACTCCGGAGTTGCAGCAGCAGCTACCGGATTTGTATTAATGAACAATGGCTTGATTATTTCTGGTGCTTTAGTTGGTGCGTCCGGACTCATCTTGACCAATATTATGTGCAAAGGAATGAATCGGTCTCTGGCGAATGTAATTTTTGGTGCCGTTGGATTGGCACAGGAATCCACTGGCGATAGTACAACCAAACAGATTACAGTTAAATCTTATTCAACCGAAGAAGCAGCCATGATCTTTGATGCAGCTGAAAAAGTGATTGTTGTTCCCGGTTACGGTCTCGCGGTAGCCCAAGCACAGCATGCTGTCCGTGAAGTGGCTGAATTTCTTGAAGGGAAAGGGAAACAAGTTTTATATGCCATTCATCCCGTAGCTGGAAGAATGCCAGGCCACATGAATGTATTATTGGCAGAAGCAAATATACCGTATGAACAATTAAAAGATCTGGATGAGATTAATCCGGAATTTGAAGATTGTGATGTTGCATTGGTTCTGGGAGCAAATGATGTTGTGAATCCTGCGGCACGCCATGATAAATCTTCCCCGATTTATGGAATGCCTATCTTAGATGTGGACAAGTCCCGAACAGTCATCATTAATAAGCGAACCATGAACACTGGATTCGCAGGTATCCAGAATGAATTATTTGGCTTTGATAATTCGATTATGGTCTTTGGTGATGCAAAAGATATGTTACAGCAATTATTGAAAGATCTAAAAGAATTATAAAATTTCCTATAAAACAAAAAAGCTACTCGGCCGGTAAGCCGAGGAGCTTTTTTGTTTTCACAATAATTTTTTATATAAAAAATGGCAACTACTCTTCTTTACTAAAATCCACCATTTTTTTCGTTGTATTAGAATAAAGCCCTATGGAAATGTATTTAGAACATACAGCTTCAGCATAGTCCTCAGAAAAATAACGTCCAACCTTAAATACGCGGCCGCCCCGATCTTGAACCACATCCAACTCAGGTAGGATTTCTCCCACAGCATTAATCTGATCATCGCCCTGCGGAACTATATTCACCTCCCACATTTCAACTTCTCCACCTTTTTCTATGCTGACATAGTGAGCTATCATTCCTGTGAATTCTGCAACGGCCATGGCTTCTTCAGCTGTTACTTCATCATCTGCTTCAGCCATCATATTAATTAAATCAACTAAACTTTCTGCCACATCTGTATCCGGACCTTCATCCAAATAAGATTGTACTATTGATTTCAATTCCACAAGGTTGGTAACTGTCTCAGGCTTTCCAGGTACGAGTTCAGGAATGTCTATATTCCATTTTTCAGCAAACTGATTAATCAAATCAATTTCTTCCTGAGCAATATCATCATCAATCGCTGCAAGTTTAACCAATATATCAATTATTTTACGAGCACCTTTCGGGCGTAACATATCACTTAATAACTCGCCGGATTCTTTTCGTTCCAGATTTAATGCTCGGCCCAAAAGAGTAAGAAATCCAACACCTCTATTGGTGTCAACATAATATCCTGTACCAATCATGGTAAATACAAAAGCCAAACATAATGCAATGACGCTTTTGGCTGCAGAAAAATAATCGTTTGTAATTAATAAACTATTCAGAAGAAATGGGAATCCAACTGCAAAACCCAACATGGCAGCAACAATAGAGATACTGTTAGCTACTTCTTCATTTTTACGCCGCTTCCAAATTTTATTTACTGTTAAATATCCCTTTATCAAGGAAAATACCAATGCACTAGAGACAAGAACACCTATCAACTGTTCAAACAATGTTGCTTCCCCTACAGGAGATGCTTGCAAGATGTTCGTGCCTGCCACAATAAATAAAATGAAGCCTATTAGATAGTGATTATTACCTGTCATTTCCAGCGCCTTTATTTTCAGAAAAGTTTTTTTTGGTATTGGTTTAAATACCTTATTTTTAAACAGTGAGAATAAATAATCGGTAAAGAATGGTATTTAATGTTAAGCCCAATAATAAATAAAGCCCCATACTATCTGCAGAGGGCTTCATCTAAGGACTGATTCAAATTCTTTAATCAATAATAGAGATTTCAACAGCCTTTTGACCACGATCGCCATCAATAACCTTGAACTCTACCTTATCACCTTCCCGAACGTAAATTCCTTCGGTTAACCCTGATTCATGAAAAAAATAATCATTTCCATCATCACTGGTAACAAATCCATACCGTTTACTCTTATTATAAAATTTTACTTTACCTGTTTGCATATTTCCCTCTGTAATTGAAATTATTATTGGTAATTACATCGACCATTGTACCAAAAATTAGAGATGACTGAAAGTAAAATTCAATCAAAATTATTTTTCAATAAATCGGTATTGATTCATCAATTCTTTCTTGGTCTTGGCCCTTTTTTGGCTCCCCGATAAACAAACCAGTCCTCACTGGTAATCTCATGAAAGTAATTCGATTCTTCTATCAATATTTTTGCAGTTGTTTGCCTTACAGCGGCAATCTCAACCCTAACGCCTTCTGCTTTCAGATGGCTGACTAATTCAACAAAATCTGAATCACCGGACATAATAATAATAGTGTCCACCTTGGATGCCAATTGAGTCGCTTTTATTGATAATGGAATATCAGCCGATTTATGGCAGGGAACAACGGAGCCATAATAATTCTCGTGGAGACGTTCAGAAAATTTTTGTGAAATTGATTTCCCTTCCCGAAAGTAAATGAGTCTGTTTAGACCTCTTCCATTCAATAGTTTAGGTATCAATTTATCAAAGTCGATCATGGCCTTAGTCGATTTGGAGACTCCATGAATACTTCGTTCAATATTATTTCCGTCACATAAAATTGCAACGGATTGGTTAATCAGTATATCTGACATTTAGTTTTTTCCTTAATAGTAAATTTGATTATTGTGATCTTTCAACGATCTCGTAAAATAATTTAACGGATTCTTCTTCCCCAATCTGGAATTTCCGCTGGCAATAATGGAAAACTATACCTTCCACCAACTCTTCATATTCATCTTCCGTGTATAATTCAAGTATTGTTTCCAGGTATTCTTCCAGTTCTGCGCGTTGTGATTCCGTAAAGGGCATGATAATTTCCGTTGGAATATACCGCTAATTATGGAGAGATGGCAGAGTCTGGCTGAATGCGCTGCACTCGAAATGCAGTATACACTTGCGTGTATCGGGGGTTCGAATCCCTCTCTCTCCGCTCTCGTTAATGATGACAAAGCCCTGCAAAAACAGGGCTTTTCTTTTTCATTATATTCTCATCAAAGTACCGGAATGAATCAATATATACCATTCCTTTTGCAAAAACGGGATACAATTTGGGATACCGATTGAGGTTCTGGGTTTTTTGTTTGTGGGATGATGTGTAGATTTAGGTAGTTACAAGGAGTGTTGAAATGAAAATGTACATATTGGCTATAGTATTTATATCCAACCTATTTGCTCAAGTAGACTACAATACACAGATACAAACAATATTTAATGCCAACTGTACAAGTTGTCATATGTATGGTAATGCCAGTGGTGGTTTAACCTTAACCTCCTATTCTGGTGTTATGACTAATAGCAATAGTGGAGCTTCGGTTGTTCCGGGTGACCATGCTAATAGTTTGCTGTGGCAAAAAGTGAACAGTGGTGATATGCCACAGAACAATCCAGATTTAAACAGTGATGAGGTTGACTTGATTGCCCAGTGGATTGATGAGGGTGCATTGGAGGTGCAACTATCAATAATTGATGAAACACTCCCGATTACCTATAACCTACAGAATGCCTACCCAAACCCATTCAACCCTGTCACAACACTCCGCTACGACCTACCGGAAGATGCATTGGTCAACATCACCATCTATGATATGATGGGTAGGATAGTGAGCAATCTGGTCAGCAGTCAGCAAAATGCAGGCTATAATTCCATCCAATGGGATGCTACCAACAACACAGGACAGCCAGTATCAGCAGGATTATATCTATATACCATACAGGCTGGCAAGTTCAGGCAGACCAAGAAGATGGTACTACTAAAATAGATTTACCCTTTCTACAACAACAAGCCCCACATTTGTGGGGTTTGTTGTTTGTGGGATGATGTGTAGATTTGGATAAGGAGATTCTCAATGACAAAATATTTACCTTTACTATTTATTATCAATTTCGCTTTTGGGCAGGTTTGCACAGCAGATGATGGCACAGAAGGTGTTGAACTATGGGGTACTTGTTATTCAATTGAGAATACTACTGAATTGAATTTATCAAATAGTGGACTCACAGGAGAGATACCACCAGAGATAGGGAATTTGACTAATTTGACTTATTTGAATTTAGGAGATAATGACCTTAGCGGAGAGATTCCACCAGAGATAGGTAATCTGACTAATTTGACTAAACTTAGGTTAAGTTATAACAACCTTACAGAATCAATACCACTAGAGATAGGGAATTTGACTAATTTGTTGTATTTGAGTTTGTATGGTAACCACCTTTCTGGAACGATTCCATCTGATATTGGGAATCTTACAAATCTAACTGAATTGTATTTGGGAGGTAATCAACTCACAGGTTCCATCCCACCAGAGATAGGCAATCTGACTAATCTGGAATATTTGTTATTAAACCATTGTCAACTCACAGGAGAAATCCCGTCAGAGATTGGTAATCTGACAAATCTGTATGAATTGTTTTTATATGAAAATCAACTCACAGGTTCTATCCCACCAGAGATAGGGAATCTGACCAATCTGACTTGGTTCTGGTTAAACGATAATCAACTCACAGGAGAAATCCCGTCAGAGATTGGTAATCTGACAAATCTGGAATATTTGAATTTAGAAAATTGTCAACTCACAGGAGAAATCCCGTCAGAGATATGGAATCTGACCAATCTGTATGAATTGTCTTTAAAGGAGAATCATCAACTCACAGGTTCTATTCCACCCGAGATAGGAAATCTAACTAATCTGACTAAATTGAATTTACACAATAATCAACTCACAGGTTCTATTCCACCAGAGATAGGCAATCTGACTAATCTGATTGCTTTGACTTTACAAACTAATCAACTCACAGGTTTCATTCCACCAGAGATAGGTAATTTGACCAATCTGACTTTATTGTGTTTATACCAGAATCAGCTCACCGGTTCTATCCCAACAGAGATAGGATATCTAACTAATCTGACTGTCTTGTATTTACACGAGAATCAGCTCACAGGGGAGATACCTGATAGTATCTGTAACCTTGTTGAAAATAATTGTAATATTATTATAACTAACAATCAACTCTGTCCTCCATATCCATCTTGTATTGAAAATTATGTGGGAGACCAAGACATATGTTCTTGTGGATTGGATGATGTTAGGGTTTATTTATGGGGTAATTGTTATTTAATAGAAAATACTACTGAATTATATTTGTCAAATAGTGGACTTACAGGTTCTATCCCTTTAGAGATAGGTAATCTGACCAATTTGACTTATTTGGATTTAGAAAGTAATCAACTCACTGGTTCCATCCCATCGGAGATAGGTAATCTGACTAATCTGACTAATTTGAATTTAAGAAGTAATCAACTCACAGGTTCTATCCCTCCAGAGATAGGCAATCTGACTAATCTGATTGATTTGACTTTACAAACTAATCAACTCACAGGTTCTATTCCCCCAGAGATAGGGAATCTGACCAATTTGAATCAGTTGTATTTAGCCCATAATCAACTCACAGGTTCTATCCCCCCAGAGATAGGGAATCTGACCAATCTGACTATATTGTGGTTATCCTATAATCAACTCACAGGAGAAATTCCAACAGAGATAGGCAATCTGACTAATCTGAATGATTTGACTTTACAAACTAATCAACTCACAGGTTCTATTCCCCCAGAGATAGGGAATCTGACCAATTTGAATCAGTTGTATTTAGCCCATAATCAACTCACAGGTTCTATCCCTGATGAAATTTGTAACCAAGGAGATAGTTCACCTACTCTTTCAAATAACCAACTCTGTCCACCATATCCATCCTGTATTGAAGATTATGTGGGAGAACAAGATACCACTAACTGTGAGCAAGTGTCCATCATTGATGCAACATTCCCGATTACATATAATCTACACAATGCTTATCCGAATCCATTCAACCCAGTGACTACTCTCCAGTATGACTTGCCAGAAGATGCATTGGTCAATATAACCATTTACGATATGATGGGCAGAGTAGTGAGCAATCTGGTCAGCAGTCAGCAAAATGCAGGCTATAAATCCATCCAATGGAATGCTACTAATAATGAGGGACAGCCAGTATCAGCAGGATTATATCTATATACCATACAAGCAGGCAAGTTCAGGCAAACTAAGAAAATGGTATTGCTTAAATAGATTTACCCTTTCTACAACATCAAGCCCCACATTAGTGGGGTTTTTTGTTTGTGCGATGATGGGTAGATTTGGATATATATAAGAGGTAAAAAATGAATAATAAACCTTTAATTGTTTTATTTCTGATGTTGAATATCGCATTCTCACAAATGAGTACCCCTGATACTACCCAAATGAGTGCTACTGAAAGAACGAGGATAATTGATATACCCTACCCATTGCTTTTTGGTGTACCTGTTTTCAGTTTTGGAATTATTCAAAACAGTGGTAAGAATGAACTTCTATTTGGTATTTATTATATTGGCGAGGAGAAGGAGAATTACAATGAATTTGCCGGTTGGTCGGATTATCGCATTTACAAAAATGGTAACGGAAAGGGTACATTCTATGGGATAGGTCTGGGTGCCTCTTTCAACGTTTGGGATTATGAAGGACAATCTGACCCAGTGACTGCGATTCTATTTTTTCCACACGCATATATGGGGTACAGATGGGTCTGGGACAACGGTTTTACTATTGCACCTTTTATAGGGCCAGCGTGGGAAATAGGTAAAGTTAAAGCAGATGATGGTACAATAAAAGAATGGTCAGACGGTAGTAAGTCTGATGGTGGGTTTGAGCCCACCATTGGGATTAGCCTTGGATATATGTTTTAAGAATTTAGATTTGCTATACAACATCAAGCCCCACATTCGTGGGGTTTTTTGTTTGTGGGAGGATGGGTAGATTTGAGGATGCCAGATAAAGAAATAATTATAAATGAAATTTATTTGGTTTGTTTTGATCAGGTTGTATATGATTAGTATAACACATTAGTGTGATGAAAAAAGTCAGCAAATGACTGAAACCTTACAACTCTCACCTGAAATTATAAAACTCCAGGATGATATTCTTGCTCTTGAAAAGGAGCTGGGGAAATTTGAT
>Ga0257115_1001026_pt1 | contig 20643 bp, 19 predicted proteins | sample SI112_100mmetaG_FD_194465 | JGI IMG/M metagenome (GOLD analysis project Ga0257115, IMG submission 194465) | Marine microbial communities from Saanich Inlet, British Columbia, Canada - SI112_100m | ecosystem: Environmental > Aquatic > Marine > Inlet | place: Canada: British Columbia | collected...
TGGCCTCACCCAACTACTATCCTTACCTCTCATTTTTGGATCAAACATTTCTGTTAGCTCACCAAAACGTGGAGTTGAATAACTGTTTGAACTGAATAAAAATAAAAGAACAAGTAGCAATAGTTTTCTCATACTAGAATTATATGTCAATTTGAGCTAAAATGAAAATAGTTGGTGAGTGAGAAAGAATAGAACTACATTGCAGGGTACTTAAAACATTAACAGTATCAGCACTTTTTTTTTATATTTAGCCTTATGACAAACGTTAATCGTTACCATCCACTTCTAGTGATTTTGCACTGGTTATTAGCTGTATTGATATTATTTCAATTGATTACTGGAGATAATTTTTTAGCAGAGATGTCTAATGACAGCCCTGGAAAAATATCGGCACTTAAAACTCATTTACAAGTAGGAATTGTTATTCTTTTCTTAATGTTGACTAGGTTGATTTTAAGACGCAAAACAGATACTCCTGATGCCATTGATACTGGAAATTCATTTATTAATAGGGCTGGTAAATACAGCCATATATTATTATATATACTAATTTTTGGAATCCTCTTTAGCGGTATAGGGACCTCCATGATTGCAGGCCTACCAGATATTGTATTTTTTGGTAGCGAGGAGGCTTTACCTGAAACTTTTGATGGCATTCCGCCATTGGTATTTCACGCTGTAGCAACAAAGATCCTGTTTTTTATGGTTATCCTACATTTCTTAGCAACTATTTATCATCAATTTGTCAGGAAAGATGGATTAATATCTAGGATGTGGTTTGGAAAAAAATAAATTAGCCCCCACTTCGTTTCACACTCACACTCAAGCCTGAACCAAAGTCCAAATTTCGTTTGATGTGTGAGGAAGCGTAAACATATATCTACCCAAGCACGAGAGGCGCTCCCCCGTTCCTTCAAAGTCAATATATATGCGAGGGATAATAAAGGCACTAATCAAAAATAAAACGACTCTCTTTTTAGAGAGTTTTTTTTATAAATCATAGGAGTAAATTATTACTACCCTGGTTGGGGGCAAATATTTTTGTTTGGAGGGGTAAGTATTGTTTATTTTTTAATTTCTTAAAAGTATTGAATCTAGTTTAGATTAATAATAGGGGTTATTTTCTTCATAAAAGGATTTCCGCTAAAAACTATACTAACCAGCAATGTCGAAACTAGATGAATATTTATCTGTAATATTGATACCAAGACCAGGTTGACTTTCATCTAACTCTAAAAAGCCATTCTTGGCAACTGGATCTCCTTCAAAAATATAATAGAAAAGCTCATTCCCAACTTCCACATCAAACATTGGAAAGTATTCAGCAATAGGACAGTTAGCATTGGCCATCGTTAAATGATAATTGTGCATTTGGCCTGCATGCGGTATGACTGGAACTTGGTATGCTTCAGCAATTGCATTTATTTTTTGTGCAGCCGTAATACCGCCGACACGATTTGTATCATACTGAAGAATACTCACAGCTTTTTTCTCTAACAGCTGATGGCATCCAAAAACTGAAAACTCATGCTCACCTCCTGAAATTGGAATAATTCCCATTGCGTTCAACTCTGCATAACCATTAAGATCGTCAGCTAGAACTGGCTCCTCTAACCATCGCATTTCAAATTTTTCAAGCATAGGTAAAATGCGCTTTGTGTAATCTAGGTTCCAACCCATGTAGCAATCAAGCATTAAATCAACTTCATACCCAAGAACCTCTCTAAGAGCTTCAATACGTTTGACAGTTTCTTTCATTCCTTTGGGGCCATCTTTTGGCCCAAAACCTGCACGCGCCTTAAAACCTTGGTAGCCATTTTTCTTTTCATTGTCTGCCTCTTCTTGCATTGATTTAATTGATCCAGAATACAACTTTGAATAATAAACAGGTATCTTTTCTTTGGTTCTGCCTCCAAGAAGTTTAAATACTGGTTTTTTTGTAAGTTTTCCCATTAAGTCCCAGATTGCTATATCGATTGCTGAAATTGCTGTCATTCCGATACCTTTGCGGCCCCAAGTATGTGTTCTACGATACATCTTCTCCCAAATATATGCATAATCAAATGGATCTTCACCTATGACCATAGGTGCAAACCAATCATCAATTGCCCTTTTAACAACTGTTGGAGCTAGAGCTGCATTACCAATTCCAATAGTGCCATCCTCAGTCTCAATTTCACAGGTTAGCCATTGGTGAAAACGAAAAGATGCCATTGCATCGCCTTTATCCCACAGACTATCTGAAGCATTTGTACAAAAATTGCCAATTGGGGGGACAGTAGGTCCTTTCCAGCTCCACACTCTTGTTTTAATTGATTTAATCTTTGTCATAAATACCCCTTACTTATTAAATTTTATCAATTGTAATTTGATTTTGAACACCCAATTTTTCAATACCAAGATGCATTTTTTGACCAGAACGAAGATAAATTGGATTCGGTTTTTGACCAAGTCCAACGCCAGGAGGAGTGCCAGTGGATATTACATCTCCAGGCTGAAGAGTAAAGTATTGACTTAAATAGTGAATAAGAAAAGCCACTCCAAAAATCATTGTTCGTGTATTACCATCTTGGTAGCGCTTATCATCAACATCTAGCCAAAGATCTAAATCTTGAGGGTCTCCAACCTCATCAGGGGTCACAAGCCAAGGTCCTATTGGACCAAAAGTATCACAACTCTTTCCTTTAATCCATTGTCCTGATCGCTCTAGTTGATACTCACGCTCAGAAAGATCATTAATAACGCAATACCCTGCAACATGATCAAGGGCATCTTGCTCATCAACATACTTTGCCGTTTTTCCAATTACAACACCCAACTCAACTTCCCAATCTGTTTTGATTGCATTTCGAGGAATAATAACGTCATCATTTGGTCCAGATATTGCGCTAGTTATTTTAGAAAAAATGACTGGCTCTTTTGGCACTTCCATGCCCGATTCTTTTGCATGATCTGAATAATTTAAACCAATACAAATAAAATTACCAATCTTCCCTACACAAGGACCAAGTCTTACATCACCAGAGACCTCTGGAAGGCTATTAAAATCAATTTTTTTTAATTTTTCTAAATTATTAGGAAGCAAAGTTTCCTCTGATATATCATTAACATGTCCCGATAAATCTCGAATATATCCATTCTCATCCAACATCCCGGGTCTTTCTTGACCTGGCTCTCCATATCTTAGTAATTTCATTTATATTCCTATATTTTATAATTGTTGTTAAATATTATTTTGCTTTACTGCTGTCTACTGATGAACGGGGGTCCATTTTTCTATTGACTCTAAAAACTTTTCATTCTCTCCAGGGTGCATAGAAATATTAGTTTCTTGATAAGGAAAATTACTGTTTTTAACTTCCGTGTTAAATGCACTTAAAGCTTTCACACGCTCTTCATGAACCATTTTTTGAAACTTACCGACATTACCGAAAGCATGAGCATGTTTTGGAGGTTTTTCTTCTTCACTATCTTGACCACAAATATCAGCTACGAAGGACATAATAATATCACCTGAGCTCCCAGAGCCTAAAGAAAAAGTAACTATTGATGTTTTAAGATTGATTGCCTGAAGAACCTCCTCAGCAATACATTCAGCTTCAACAGCAAATACTCCAATATCCTCCATCCGTTTTATTGTTTCAAAAATCTTCATTGCCTCATCAGAAGTTCTACCCCAACCCCTAAGGCCTCCACAATAATGACTAAAAGTAGGAATTAAACCAATATGACTTTGAACTGGGATGCCTTCATTGACAAGGGACTCCATTACATCAAAAGACCTTAAAGTGTAATACATATCCGCGCCACGACGCATCTTATCAAAAGCATCATCAATTATTTCTGCCTTTGAACCAAACTGTGCAAAAATACTCGCGGCGCCCATAAAGTGCGACGGAGCTACCTCACGAAAGGGCTCTATCTCTTTATTTCCTAAAACGAACAAATCTATACCTGCTTCGACACAAGCCTTTGCTTCTTCAGCATTAGCAGGATTTGTCATAGTCAATTTTTTGGGAGAGTTCTTTAATGCTTTTAAATCATATATTGTGTAATTACGATGTGCAGGTTTACGACTAAAATCATAAATTCTTTTCATGCGCTACTCCATGTTAATTAAGTTTTTATATATTCACTGTTACTTCAAGCGCTATATACTTTTATGGCATTTTCAGCAAACAGCTTTTGTTTTTCTGCATGACTAAATTGATCATCAACCAAATCTAGAAAACCCGCATAAATTCTTTTAGCATCCCATCCCCAAAGATTTTCAACTGGAAGATTAGAAGCAAATTGACAACGATCTACTCCAAATAAATCAATGACTTTTAAAACAGTATCTTTAATCAAAGGGTTTCCATCCCATTCAGGATCTGTATAGGCGAGCATAGATATCTTCATATAAACATTATCTAGTTCTGATAAAGCCTTTAAGCCATTCCAGTAGTCATCTTTTTTCTCTGTAATGTCATTCATTGTCGGTGTGCCCAGATGGCCAATAATGACAGGTGTTTCAGGATTTTTTTCAATAATGCTTGTAGCATCGTAAAACTGGTTTGGATTAATTTGAAGATCCCAAGTCAATGAAAAATTTTTCAGCTCCGCATATCCTTTTTGCCATTTCGGGTCAAGCAGCAAGTCGCCTTGCTGTTTATTTCTTGGCCAAGGTGGCTCAAAGTTAAGGATTTGTCTAATTCCACGCACAAGAGGATCTTCCGCTAAACTAGTAAGAATCTTAACAATATTAGCATGTTCAAGAGGCGCAGTAGAAATGATAATATTTTTAGTTTTAGCTGAATTCATTTCATTGGATGCATAGCGCGTTTCCTCTATGCATTTAGAGATATATTCATCACCAGTCATACCAACATGGCATGCACTGACTGCTTCACAGAAAGCTCCACCAATATGCCTAAAACGACTTCCTGCCTCTTTAATATCATTACTGTACGATTCCATTGAATAAACTGGATTATCTTTAGGAGGGAATAACTGTTCAGCATCGTGACCTGAGTTTGTATTTTCTGAAATATCCCATACATGAAAATGAGAATCCCAAATATCAATCATTTGTTTTTTTTCACTGCCAGTTTTCATACTAACTCTCCATTTAAATATAAATCATTTAACTGTTTATTCGTTTGAAGGAAACACTCTATTCATATTAAGATTATTGCGATTCAAATTCATTCCAAAACCAGGCTCATCATCTAACTTTATCTTTCCATTAACTGGCAATATTTCATTTTCAAATAGGTTACCAAACACAGAAGGAAAACTCAAACAATCTGGACTAGTATTTAAATATTCACAGAATGGGCAATGGGGCTGCGAAATAACAAAATGGTAACTATAAGCCCCGCTACCATGAGGTACAACTGGAATATCATAAGCAGCAGCCATGGATGAAATACGAAGGAGTTCAGTCAGGCCACCACACCATGTCACATCTGGCTGAAGAATATCAATAGAGCGAGTTTCAATCAATTTACGAAAGCCATAGCGAGTATACTCATGTTCACCAGTTGTCCAGCGCATCCATGGAGCCCGCCCTTTGAGAAGTTTATGTCCATCCATATCGCCAGGATGGAGAGCCTCTTCTATCCAATATAAATCAACTTCACGCATTGCGTTAGCCAACTCAACTGCATATGGCACATCCAGAGACATCCAACAATCAGCCATTAGCCAAAAATCAGGTCCAACCTTTTTACGCATCTTTTGAAAATGTTCTACGTTGGCTTTTAGACCTTCATGACGGTCTACAGGGGCAAAAGGGAGGGGCATCTTACCTCCTATAAACCCAGCTTCTTTTGCAGCATCAGGGCGAATACCAGTGCAATAAAGCTCAATTTCATCACGAACAGCACCACCTATCATCTTGTAAACAGGCTCTTGTCTGATCTTACCCAGAAGATCCCAGAGTGCAATATCAACAACACTTATTGCCCACATTGGAAGACCCTTACCACCATAATACATGCTCGCCCTGTACATCTGATCCCATGCTTTATTTATATCTCTTGGGTCAAGTCCTACTATGAAACGACGAAAATGCTGCTCAATCATATAACATGCGGGTGCGCCACCTTGCCCGGTACTGACTCCAATCGATCCATCAGAAGCTTCAACTTCAACGACAATACTCTTCATTACGTTAATGCCAAAGCTGGTCCTTGATTTTTTAAAATCTGAATAAGTAGACATTGGGGTAGAAATACTCGAGTCTAGAATCCAATGACCTTCTTTCTGATCATGATAATCCCCCCCACTCCCAGCTTGATCTATGACATAAGCCCTTATATCAATAATTTTTACTTTATTTATCATATTAATATGTTGAGCGACCACCACTTAAATCAAATACACCCCCCGTGGAGAATGAGTTTTCTTTGGAGCAAAGCCATGCAACCATAGAAGCAGCCTCCTCAACTTTTAGAAAACGACCTCGAGGAATTTTGCCAAGCATGTACTGAATATGCTCATCTGACATTTGATCAAATATTTGAGTTTTAGCTGCTGCAGGAGTTATGCAATTAACTGCAATATCAAAATCTGCGAGCTCTTTACCCAAAGATTTTGTTATAGCAATTACCGCAGCCTTTGAGGCACTGTATGCACTTGCACCTGGATTTCCCTCTTTGCCTGCAACAGAGGATACATTAACTATCCTGCCATAATTCTGTTCAATCATTATTGGGGTAACCATATTAAGGCAATTAAATACTCCATTTATATTAATGTTCATTATTTTTTGCCAGTCTTCAGGAGGGTAATCCCAAAGTTTCTCATTTGGGCCTGATATCCCTGCATTACATATAAGAATATCAATTCCATCCATAAATTTTTGAGTTTCAATGACAGCATTTTTTACCATGTCTAAGTCTGAAACATCAGTGACTACAGCATCAACATTTCCTTTAGAAGATAATCGAGAAGCAGTTTTATAAACTAGTTTTTCGTCCTGATCCCAAAGACTTACACTAGCTCCTGATTCTAAAAAAAGTTCTGCAATTGCGAGTCCAATTCCCTGTGCACCCCCAGTAATTACAGCTTTTTTGTTTTTAAGATCAATTTGATTCATATTTATTCTCCATTAACTTATTGCCTTGTTCTAAGCCTTTTAGCATTAAATGATTTACGAACTGAGTAGAGGCCAATTGCTAACAAAAGAATTACTCCTTTTGCAACATCACGCCAATAAAATGAAATATCAGTAACTTGCTCAAGATGAACCATTCCATTTCTTATTACCCCCAAAATAAGAACAGCTATAATTACTCCCGTAAGTCGCCCCTTTCCCCCAGTCAGGAGCACACCACCAAGAACAACAGCAGTAACAACTTCAAGTATCATATTTTGACCTGTATAAGCCTCACCAAGACCAAGCTGAGCAACTAGAACAAGTCCACCAAATGCAGCTAGCGCTCCTGCAATAATGTAGCAAACTAATTTAACACGCTTTACGTTTATTCCAGCTAGTCTTGCAGTTGCCTCATTTGATCCAACGGCATAGATCTTTCTTCCAAAACTAGTATGGTTTAAGAATAAATACGACAAACCATAAAGAATAACTATATAAACTAAAGTTATAGGTATTAGACGAGATCCCTCGGGGAAATAATACCTACCAAAATTAAGGAAAGCTGGATCAGTTATTCGTCCCACCTGCATTGCCTCGACATCCATTGCTATCCAATAGGTAAGGCCTCTAATTAGAGCCATTGTTCCAAGGGTAGTTATGATTGAATTTATTCCAATCTTAGTGACAATAACCCCGTTTAAAGCACCAAATAATCCGCCAATAAAAACACAAGATAACAAATTAAGCCATAATGGAAATCCCATAACTTTGAAAAAGAATACAGCTAATATTGCGGTTATTCCTAATATTGATCCGAGAGAGAGATCTAAGTCACCGACCAAAACTACATAAGTTAGACCTAAACACAATATGGCCATTGCAGGTATATTTCCAATAATTGAATAAAAATTATTCATACTTAAAAAATGAGGTGTCATGAAACTAAAAAATAGGACCAAAACAACCAAAAAAATAGTTAATGCGCCGACAATGTCATCACTATAGATTAAACTTTTCAACCATGCTTTCATCGGGCGACCTCATTTCTGGTTTTAATCTCATAGGTAGCAACAGCAACTAAAAGTAATATTCCTTGAAAAATTTGAAGATGAACATAACGCACACCTGAAATTGTCAATCCATTAAATAAAACTCCCAAAATTAGAACTCCAGCAACTGTCCCATAAATTGTTCCTTTTCCACCACTTAGAGCTGTCCCGCCAATTAATACAGCTGTAATAACTTCTAACTCAGTACCTAAACCATGTTGCGGCATCCCGACTGAAGTTTGGCCAAGTAAAATGATTCCACTTATAGAAGCTGCAACTCCAGATAAAACATACAAGATCATTTTTTTAGATTTAATAGCAATTCCAGAAAATTCCGCCGATAACTCATTTGCGCCAATCGCATAAATTGCTCTACCAAATTTAGATTTGTGGAGGAGAACACTAAAAATTATTACAGTTAAGATAAATATGATAATGGGGATTGGAATATGGAAAATAGCTCCATTACTAATATAATCAGTTGTATCTTCAAACATTAAAATTGATTGTGAATCTGAAATTACATAAGCTAACCCTCTAGTAATTGCCATTGCACCTAGGGTTGTAATAATAGGATCCATATCAAGTGCAGTTATACACCATCCATTTACAAGCCCCACAATGGCGCCAGTACTCAAACCAATTATTAAAATTAACCAAGTTGGTAGAGGATCATTTTGTGAATAAAGAGTGGCAACTACAACCGTAGTTAATCCAATTACACCTCCAATGGAAATATCTAAACCACGTGAAATGATTATCAGAGTTAGAACTATCGCAGCAATTCCACTATAAGAGATATTGGTTAGAAGTGAAGTAATATTATATGGGCTTAAAAAATGCTCACTTGTAATGGAAAATACTGCAATTAAAAACCCAAGGAAAATAAATAAACTTGCAGTAGTGCTTAATTTAATTCCAATAGATTTCATTTCAAACCTCTTAATTTTTTGAATAATTTATACAATCTAATCCCCTAAAGAAATTTAACTTAAAGATGCCTCGTAAAGTAAATCTTGTTGATTGGCTTCACCTTTTTTGAACTCTTTACGTATTTTTCCAGTCGAAACCACAAGCACCCTATGACTAATTGATAAAATTTCAGGAACATCCGTAGACACCAAAATAATTGCAACACCCTGCTGGCAAAGGCTTTCTAACATCTTGTAAATATCCATTTTTGCTCCAACATCCACACCTCTTGTTGGCTCTACAACAACAAGAATCTCTGGATTAGTTTCCAAAGTTTTTCCAAGGACAATTTTCTGTTGATTGCCGCCAGAGAGATTTTTAACCTGCACATCGACATTTGGAGTTTTAATTTCTAGCTTTTTAACCCATTTTTCAGCGATAGAATTTTCTATTGAATCATTGATAATAAATCCAGATCCAAGCCCCTCGAGACTCTGCAAAGATAGATTTTGTTTAACACTAAAGTCAAGAGTTAATCCCTCATTTTTTCTGTCAATCGGAATAAACCCAATTTTATTTTCCATTGAACTTTTTGGATTTTTTATTGAAGCTTTTTTTCCATCGATATTAATTTCACCCTGATCAATTGAATCTACTCCAACAATTGATCTGGCAATATTCAGACAGCCAGAACCTACCAGACCAAAGAGGCCTACAATTTCTCCTCTTTGTACTTCAAAGTTAATATCTTCTATGATTCCATTTATATTAAGACCTGAGACTTTGAGCGCTGTACCTTTTTTTTCTGATTTAATTTCTGGAAAAAATTGATTTAATTCACGGCCAATCATCATTGAAATAATTTCTTTTTTCTTGGTGCTTTTAGTTGTTTTTGTTCCAATAAATAAGCCATCTCTCATCACACTGACTCGATCAGAAATATTAAAAACTTCTTCAATTCGATGTGAAATATAGATAATTCCAACACCCTGAGTTTTTAATTTTTCAATAACCTCAAATAGCGATTTAGAGTCTTTCTCACTTAAAGCAGCTGTGGGTTCATCCATAATGAGAACTTTTGCATTTTTATGAATTGCCTTAGCAACCTCAACAATTTGTTTTTCGTATATGGAGAGAGTTCCAACAATACTCTTAGGATTTATATTAGAATTTAACAAAGAGAGGACATGTGATGATTTCTTTTCAGCAGTTTTCCAATCAATTAATTTGGTCGTCTCTTTTCTAGGAAGCTGACCTACAAAAATATTTTCTGCAACTGATAAAGTATCCATCGTTATAAGTTCTTGATATATAACGCTAACGCCGTTCTCTTGAGCAGATTTTGGCGAATTTATATTAACTTTTTCTTCGTTAATATATATTTCACCAGAATCCATAACTTCTGCACCAGATAACATTTTTATAAGTGTTGATTTTCCTGCGCCATTTTCACCCATCAATCCTAAAACCTCTCCAGGAAAAAGATCAATTGATACATCATCCACAGCTTTAACACCAGGATAAGATTTACAGATCTTAGACATCTTTAATAAAGTTGATTTCATTTTTTCAAATTAGATATTTTTTATTAGATAAAAAATTTTAGGATTAATAATTTAGTTAAAAAAAGATTACCGACTATATAAATAATCGGTAATCAATTTAACTTACTTGACTCTATTGAGGATAGTACTGATCAATATTGTCCATAGTAATTGTTACGTGGTCAGGATACATATATGGAGGAACTGGTTCACCCATCATGCGCGCAACAGCTGCAGCTACAGCCCATTGTCCGTACCTCTCAGGAAAAAAGGCAACTGATCCATCAATCTGACCATCTCTAAGTTGAGACTGTCCGAGTGGGCCTGCACCCATTCCAACTGCAACTACATTAGCTGGATCCCATCTTCCAGCAGCTTCAAATGCTGCAATAATTCCAGCAATACTTTCATGGTTTATCGCAGTAACTGCCCACGTCTTAGCATCAGGATTAGCAGCCAATAAATCATCCATTACCAATTTAGCGCCTTCAGTTCCACCTGTGCCGCCATCAGTTTTGATTAATTTAGCATTAACCGCATCTACGCCAAATGCTTTCTCCATTGGAGGAACAAATCCTTCAGAGCGCATCATAGTTGCACTTCCCCCAGTAGGAAACTGAAGTAAAGCAATTTTATCTAACCCATCAATCCCACCAAACTTTTCAGTAATTTTGTCAGCCATTACTTCGCCACCTAGCCATGCTGCGCCAAAATTATCAGCACCCATGAATGGCGACCCTGGGACAGGGACATCGATTGCAATAATTGGAATACCTGCTTTAGTAAATTTACGTGAAATTACGTTATTTGCTCTTTCATCAAACTGGAATTCAATGAAAACATCAGGCTGTTGAGCAAGAATAATATCTGCATTCTTGAGTCCAATAACAGCATCATATTGATTATTTAATATAATGATATCTTTTTTAGCAAAACCTGCGGCCATTGCCTGTCTAATGACACTTGCTTCGACCAAATTACAAAATGGTGAGCCATTAACAATATTTGCAAATGCAAGAGTCTTTCCTTTTCCAGGTAGGCCTGAAAACGCTTCTCCAGCAATTGCTTGTTGATTAAATCCCTCAAAAACTGGATAGTCTCCAGCCAAAACTGATGGGCTTGAAAAACCTATTATGGCAGAAGCCACAATTGATTGAATCAATTTAGTACGTTTCATATATCTCTCCTTTTAAAAAAAATTAGAATACTTACAACTAAATATTAAGCATATAGACTTAATATATTATAGATGATATATGATATCTAATTATTATGCAAGTTAAATTACTATTATAAATGTCACGATCAAATAGGCTAGCAAATGCCTAAGTTTAGAATACTTTGCAAAATTATATAAAGGCAGGTCATTTAAAGAAAAAAAATTATATTTTTCTAGTTTTATGGCCTATTTAGTTGAAACTAATAGTAAGGACAATAAGCATTATATTGCTTGATTTCTGGATAAAATTTGACAATATAGTCTCAAATATAGATAGAGACAAAACTTGAAACTAAATTAATTCAGGCTCTACAAAAGAATCTCTTGCATAATCAACTATATGCTTTTCAAGCAACATTATTGCTTGATCTATATTTTCATTAATAAGCATATCAACCAATTGTTTATGTTGCTCATATGAAGTTTTTTTATTTATATTCTCTTTCTTTAGATTACGAAGACGTGTTGCTACAATTACTGATTGATGCTTGTCATAAACTTTAGTAATTGCACTATTTCCACAAGATTTAAAAAAAATATGGTGGAAATTATTATCTAGAGTTTGGTATTTTTCTCTATCTGTAATCTTTAAAAAGTCCTTCATACTATGTAGTGTTGATTTAAGGCCCTCAATCAGCTCAGAACGATTTCGTTCAAATCCATACCTAAGAGCTTGGGATTCGAGCGCAAAACGCAATTCTGAAAGTTCGATATACTCTTGTTTAGATAAGGAAAAAATTCTATACCCTTTGTTCTTTTCTGAAATAACAAGACCCTCTGATTCAAGCTTTGAGAGGGCTTCACGAACTGGCGTTTTACTAATGTTAAGAGTTGAGGATAAAGCTGCTTCTGTAACTGCTTGCCCCATTTTAAAATCACCACGAATTATTGCACTTCTGATTGAATCAGTTGCAATATCGGAGAGTGAACGGTGAAGATTTTTAATTTGTTCCATTTTTTTATATAAGAATTTCAATCAATATTATAAGCTAATATAGCAAATATCAATAAATATAATTTTTTAAACATAATGTATTATATACGATATATAAAATCATATATAATGAATCTTAAAATATATAAAACGGAGTTTGGATGAATTATAAACCATACATGTGGATACTAGAAGTCAGAGCAGGATATGAAGAAGAGTACAAAAAAAGACATGACGAAATTTGGCCAGAAATGGTTGAGCTCATTCAAGATGCGGGAATGAGAAATTACTCAATATTCCGTCATGGATTGAATCTTTATGGTTATTTTGAAACTGATGACTTGGATAGAATGATTTCCATCTTGAACAACAGCGAAGTTAATAAAAGATGGGGCGAGTATATGACTCCATTAATGAAAATAGAGGTGGATACTCAGATCAGCTTTCCATTCCTACTTCCATTGCAATTCCATATTGATTGATTATCTCCTGGGTCTGCCTTAAATTAATAAAAGGTAGGCCCCCCTTTAAATTAAATTTTATGTATTTTATTCTCCAAAAGACCTGCCAAGAACTTCCTTTTGATTTTCGTAAATTGATCCAACTGATGGTGGTGGTGGATAAGGCATCTTAATTGGATTGTTTTCAACCCTTGCCTCAAGACAAGGACTACCTTTAACAATATTACCTTCATATACTTGATAAATATTTTTAACAAAATCCTTCTCTCCTGTTGTAGGCTTTAAACCTAAATCTAGAATTCCTTTTAGTGGCCATGAATCTGCAGCCGTGTATCCAATAAAAAGCATACGGCGAGACATATCAGAATTATTTTTTTTAGATCCATGAAGTGCTCTAACATGATGAAAACTTATCCCTCCAGCTTTTGCAATAAATGTTTCAGCTTTACTTATATCGTAATGAGATTTTGACGGGTCAACTGCTCCAATAAAGTGTCCATTGTGATGGTGATCATCCAAGGGCCCTAAATGAGAGCCAGGAATTGCCATGAGTGGGCCATTTTCTTCTTTACAGTCATCTAAGAAAATTGCAACTTCTACGATATCATCATTTGTGTGAGGATAAAAAGCCCAATCTTGATGCCACTCAATTGCCTCACCGCCGTTTGCTGCTTTAAAGTTTAATTTTGTATGATCTCTTCTAAGGTTGTCTCCAAGTAATTGTGAAACAAGATCTAAAATACAGGAATCTCTTGTAAGTGCTTCATATTCTTTGTGAATAAGGTGAGGGTTTTTTAGTCTTCTTAATTTTGGATTTTCTTTTGAATGATCATCAGCAAGGTCATATGTTTCATCGTGTTCAGTAATATTTCTTGCTCCCTCTACAAATTCGTCTGTAATGTCTTGGAGAATTTTTAATTTCTCTGCAGGAATAACATTCTCCACCACTAAATATCCATTTTTTTTATAGGAATTGATTTGTTTCTCAGTTAACATTCTTACCTCCTTTTAAATGATTCTCTAATTTCATTAATTGAAAAAAATGACGCTCCAAGATTGATTTTGCAACTGGTGAAAGGTCCATTTCAAAACGTGTTTCATTTGAACTGATAATTCCTTTTTGATGCAAAATAGTTTTTGTGCACTTTATAAACATTTCAAGGGATTGCATTTCAAAGATAAAGAAAGGTAAGACCTTGTGAAAGATTTCCATGGCCTTTTCTTTGTCTTTATTAACTTTGAATTCATCCCAAATTTTAACCAGTATTGATGTTGCCTCACAACCCGGAATTGTTCCAATTCCTCCTGATTCAAGTAACTCATAAAAACCGACAGCTGCTTGACCACCAAAAATGCCAATATTCCCATTAGAAAATGTTTGTTTTAGATTAAAGATCGTGTTACTCACTGGTGGCTTCTCAGATTTGATGTAAGTTATATTTTTAATTTCATCAGTTAAATACTTCAATAGCTCATTATTAAGATCAATGCCAAGATATTCAGGTGCATCTTGCAACATAACATCAATGCTTTCAGCTGCTCTTGATACCTTAGTGAAGTAGGCAATAAGGTCACTTTTAGTTTGAGTTTTAACAGGGCGTGGTGCAAGCATTATTGCTGAAACACCTTGAGAGGCTGCATGGCTTGCTAAATTGCAAGTATCTTCAGTTGTTTCAGCGCCAACACCAGCAATTATAGGAAGCCGCCCTGCTACCTCTTTAACAGTATATTCAGTAATTGCTATTCGTTCTTCATGGCTCAAGAGTCCTGATTCTCCACCTAGTCCAAGTATGGAAATACCATGGGCACCCATTTCAATTTGATTATTAATTAACGAAGAAATATCATCAAAAATAATACCTTTATTTCTATCAAATGGAGTCGGCAACATTGGAATAACACCCTTTAACATAGTCAATTTATCCTATACTTCAAATGGACGAATAAAATCTAAATCTTTTTTATTAAGCTCTATTCCAAAGCCCGCAGCATTAGAAAGAATAAGCTTTCCATCTTTTGGCAAAGGTTCATTTTTAAAAAGTGAACCAAATTGAGGAGTTGCAACATCTCCTTCAGGACTTAGCATCAGGAATTCAGCAAAAGGCGTATTTGGAAAAGAAACCTGATGATGAAAAGCATAAACACCACTTCCATGAGGGATAACAGGTATGTCTTTAGTTGCTGCCATATTTGTAATTCGCCTTGCTTCGGTCATCCCTCCACACCACATCATGTCTGGCTGGAGAATGTCAATACCGCACTCTATAAGCTGGGAAAAACCATATCGCGTATATTCATGTTCTCCTGTAGAAATAACAGTTTCTGGTAAGCGTTTTTTCAATTCACTATAACCTTTATAATCATCAGGGATTAGTGGCTCTTCAAACCAGCGAATGTTATATGGCCTTAAAGCTTTAACTAGCTGAAGAACATACTCAACTGATAAAGCCATATAACAATCAATCATAATATCAAAATTATCACCAACTGAATCTCTAACTCCAGCAATTAGGTCAACGTTTTTATTAAGCCCTTCTGTGCCTGATGCAGGTCCATAAGGTAATGGAACTTTAACCCCCTGAAAACCTTGTTTTTTAACACTAGCCGCTGCTGGTGAAGTTGCATAAAGTGATAAGGTTGATCTTAGGGGTCCACCAAGTAATTCATATACAGGCTTGCCCACATCTTTTCCCATGGCATCCCAAATTGCTAGATCAATTGCACTGATAGCATGTATTGTTATTCCTTTTCGACCATAAGGCATACTGGCACGCCACATTTGATCCCAAATCATCTCAACATTAGTTACGTTTTGACCAATTGCAAATTGTTTCAGATGATGCTCAATGAGCCAACAACCTGGATGCCCAGCAGTTGAAATTCCGACACCTATTACACCATTTTCTAGTTCAACTTCAACAACAACTGAACCTAAAATACCAATTCCCCAGCTTGTTCTTGAACCTCTATATTCAGGGTAAATTGCCATAGGGTTTGCCACTAAAGTATCAGTTATCCAGTGACCTTTAGGTTGAGAAGTATAATCAGACGATTTACTACTACTTTCTACAATAAATGCTCTGATATCTTTAATAATTGTCATATTTTCTTATGAGAGGTTTACAACATTTCCACTCTTAGAGCTTTCAAGCATTGCTTCAACAACGCAAACACTTCTATAGCCTACAATACCAGGCGCCATATCTTCAGAATTACTTCCAGCGCATACATCTATGAGGAAGTTAGCTGGTGTTGTCCCATCGTATTCTCCATCACCTTCTTTTATATCTTCTTTGTGAGTTTCACCTGAAAATGTTTCAACTATGACTCGCTCTCGACCTGGCTCAAGGTCAATCATTAGATTCCCTTCAGAACCAAATATTTTGATATCAACCTGAAATTTTGCAAATGCCGCTGGCATATTAGATGACCCTGATATAGAACAAGTAGCTCCATTTTCGAGTCGCATATTTACTGAATTATAATAATCAACTCCAGAGTCGGAATTTGATGTGAACGCAAAGATTTGTTTTGGCGCCTCATCAACTAGCTTAAAGAAAAGACCAAGTAGGTGAGTTAACTGACCCCACCCATAACCACCTGCCTTTAAAGGATCTGCCCATGTAGATGCTAAAGGTGTTAAGAGAGCGTCTTTTGCAAGACTTAGGCCTTTACCATGCATTAAATCGGATGTTGGACTGGCAAGCTGAATCGCAGCATGTTGAAACTCACCAATTAACTTGGCTCTCATCAATTTGAGCGCTTTCTCAGTAATAGGCATATAGTTCCAGCCGTGTGAAATATTTAGATTTAGATTTTTTTTTGCAGCCAAATCTACTAATTCCTTAGCTTCATTTGAGTTTGTTGTGAAAGGTTTCTCAACTAATACATGACATCCAGCCTCTAATGCGGCCTTTGTATGTTCATAATGAAATATATGGGGCGAACTTATAATAACGCCATCAAGATCTAATTCATTTAATAGCTGTAGATAATCGGTAACTGCATATTTAATACCAAATTCATCCTGAAGTTTTTTTAGTGCACTTGTATCTGTAGCACAAATACCCGCAATTTCAGCATTGGGGTTGTCAGCAAGTGTAGGAATATGCATTACTGCTGCCCACCAACCAGCACCAATAATTCCAATTCTTTGTTTTTTGTTACTCATAAATTTTTCTCCAACTAATAAAAAATATAAAAATTAATATCACTAATAAACTTCTATAAATATAAGTTAATTTTTTATATTATATATAATATATCATATGCTAATTAATTTTTACAAATATTAAAATATAATTCTTCAACATAAGTATTAAAAAGATACATTCCTTAGTTAAGTTAATTCTACTATTAAATATTTAAATAAATTGATATAGGTCAAATCTGTCAATAAGTAAAACAATTATAATTTATCAAAATATGATATATGATATCTAATATAAAAAATTAATCATCGTTTTAAATAACTAAAGGATATAAAGTATGAAGATTACAAGCATCAAACTCTACACAATTGAAATGGGCGACACCGGAGCTCGCGGCGCGGCCCAGGGTGAATCCCAATACTGGGGTGGCGGGTGGCAGGCAGGCACACTCATTGCCAATCCGATGTCCATCTATCCGGAGTATGCGCGAGTACGTTCCCTGTGGATGGGACCCGGTCAGGATCCTTACGCAATCGAAATAGAAACGGATGCCGGCATCACTGGTGGCTGTGTCAACTACGGTGGAGGGGCCTTTGCCTGTGCAGTGATTGAACAGCATTTTAAACGCTTTCTTGTTGGTCAGGACCCTTTCAATATCGAAATGATCTGGGATCAGATGAATCGCTCTACCTTACCCTACGGGCTGGGAGGCATCACCAGCATGGCCATGGCTGGTATCGACTTGGCTCTTTATGATTTGGTAGCTCGGAGCATGAACATCCCGGTCTATAAATTGATTGGCGGCAAAACCAAGGAAAGTATCCCATGCTATGCTACCATTCATCCGGAGAATGCCGAGCACTGGAGAGATCGTGGATTTTTCGGCGTGAAAATTGCGGCACCCTGGGGATCTGAAAGTGGACGTGGAGGACTTGAAAAGATGGAGACGCTTTTACGTAAACTTCGCAATGATCTCGGTGACAAGATGGAAATTATGGTGGACTGTTACCTCTCGTGGGACATTGAATTCACCGTGCGCTTAGCCGAGCGCGTGCGCGATCTCGACATTAAGTGGTTTGAAGACCCTCTGCAAAATGGATGGGCCACGGAGTCGAACCATCTCTTACGGAGCAAGCTGGGTGGTATTCAGCTAGCTACCGGTAATTTAGAATACCATGAAAAGGCCTTTCATGACATTATTCATAATCATGCCACTGACATTATCCAGCCAGAGATTCAGTGGGTTGGAGGTCTAACCCCAACTCGCCGTATTGCCGCTATGGCCAAACCCTACAACATGCAGGTAATTCCTCACGGATCATCGGTTTACAATTACCATTTCGTCCTCGCCAACTCAAACAGCTCATATGCTGAATTTCTCTCAACTGGGGAGGGTAAAGAGCTTCATCCCATCTTTGACACTATTATCGGCGAACCACTTCCAGAAAATGGCTACATTAAACTGGATGAAAACAAACCAGGATTTGGAGTGGAGTTGAACTACGACAAACTCGTTCCTTATCACTGTAGCTAATTGAATATGAAGATCACCGCAACCATTCGGAATGTTTTGCTTTGCACAAGCAAAGGTGACTTTGGCGTGCATCCCGATGATGTCTTGCATATGAATTGTATTACCGACAGGCTTTTTGGAGACGACCTCAGATGGTCTGCACTCAACACGAACTCGTCTTAGAAAAAGGAGATAAAATGTCTGCCCCTCAAACTTTGATCTTAAATGATACCGACAATATTGCTGTTGCTATGCGAAAAATATCCCAATGAGAAGCTGTATATGATCGAACTTAAAGGAATTACCTGGGACCATAGCCGGGCATTTCCGCCACTAGTGGCTGCTGCCCAACGCTTCGAAGAACTAAACCATAGGGTGAGTATTCGCTGGGAAAAGCGAAGCTTGCATGCATTTGGTCATATGCCGATCGACCAGCTGACTGAACATTTCGATCTGATCGTCATCGATCATCCCTGGGCGGGCTTCTGCTTTGAAAAGGATTTGATTCACGATTTAAAGCCACTGCTTGAACCTAAGCAACTTAAAGCGATGGCTGGAGATTATATTGGACCTTCTTGGAAAAGCTACTGTTACAAGGGAAAGCTGATGGCACTTCCTATCGATGCCGCCACTCCCTCACCGAGCTGGCGTCCTGACTTAATGAAGGCCATAGGGCGTCAACCACCCCGCACGATGGATGAGTTGATTGATTTTGCCACCACGGGTTGGGTTGTGATGCCGGGCTTCGCCGCTGATCTTTTTTTGAACTGGAGCATGTTGATTGAGGCAATTGGAGATGACGTATATACAAGCGAGGCGGAGATTGTGAATGAAGAAACCGCAATTGCAGCGCTGAACCTACTCAAGAAGTTAGCTCGGCACATGCCCGACGAGATCTACGAATTAAACCCTATACGCATCGCCGAACGCATGACCTCTAGTGATGATTTCGCCTATTGTCCATTTGCCTATAGCTACAGCAACTACTGTCGTCTGGAATTTACTGATCGGCCGTTGACCTACGGTGGTCTAGTGACTCTTGACGACAGAAGCCCGTTGCACAGTATTGTTGGCGGCACTGGCATTGCCATTAGTAAACGCTGTGAAGCTGTCACAGAAGCGCTTGCTTTTACTCAATTTTGCGCCAGTGCTCCGATTCAACAGGGCATCTATACCATGGCTGGCGGTCAGCCTGCGCACCTTGCTGCGTGGGCTGATTTGAAACTAGATCAACGCTGCAATGGTTTTTTCTCGGAGGCGCGTCAAGCACAGGAAAAGTCTATCGTTCGACCTCGCTATCATGGCTATGTAGCGCTACAGGAGAACGGGGGTAAACCGATTCAAGCATATTTAAAAGGGATGCTTACAGAATACGAGGCACTTGATCAAATTAATATAGCCTATCGCACCAGCCTTCTCAACCACTAACCCGAACTCCAAAGGAATTAATGGAGTGCAGTTGATATAAGAGCGGTAGTAGCAGTTTTTCATACTATGATTGTAAATCAACTTGAACTAAAGTCCAAATTTCGTTTGATGTGTGAGTGAGGGTGTATATATCTATCTCCGATGTCGAGAGGGGCTCCCCCGTACCTTCAAAGTCAGTATGTATATGCGAAGGATGGTACTTTTTTCATAGTATTTATCTAAACCATCGGTTATATACACTTCAAACCAACGGTTATTAGTCACTATGTATTTAATTGTTATTATTTATATAATTATTTGGATTAAAGCGAGGTGTAGAAAAAGTATCGAAAATCGTTTATTTGAGTT
>Ga0257115_1001034_pt1 | contig 20518 bp, 22 predicted proteins | sample SI112_100mmetaG_FD_194465 | JGI IMG/M metagenome (GOLD analysis project Ga0257115, IMG submission 194465) | Marine microbial communities from Saanich Inlet, British Columbia, Canada - SI112_100m | ecosystem: Environmental > Aquatic > Marine > Inlet | place: Canada: British Columbia | collected...
ATTTCTATTTCTTTTTCCTCAATAATCATTTCTATTTCAATGATTCTGGGCTTGCCAGAATATTGTTGTTGATGTTTGGGTAAAAAAGGTGGTGCTACCAGTGTTTGTTTAACACGCTCTAATCCATACAAGTTAGCCTCTACACCAATGTTGACAATATATTCCTTCGCACTTTCTGCCATCGTAGTACTTGATAATAAAATAAGCATTGCAGCGAGAACTGTTTTTTTGATTATATTGATGATCATGTTGATTCTCCTTCTGGTTTATTAGATTACTGAACAACCTATAATCATGATAGGTGTAATAGAGTCACGAATCCTTGATATAAATCAACTTGAAATAAAGTTTAAATTTCGTTTGATGTGTGAGGTTGTAGTTTAGGTGATTATATAAAACCTGCTTTTACTCAAGATGTTCAATATGACATAGAGCAATCAAATATAATTGGTTTTGAGGATTTGAAGTTGCAAGTTACTGAAGCAACTAATACCAATATCAGATACATACTTTTAGATAACTTCTAATCGTAACAAACCTATAACAAACTTTGTAGTTAAGAAAAAGGAATGGAAAGAGACGGAGGCGCAATCGGATCATCGATACTCTTTATTACATATCAATGAACTACCGAAGAACATAGGGGTGGTTCTGGTGTGGGGTGTTAAGATGTTTTTAAGAGTGTTTAGTAGGGAAGAAGTGGCAGTTTAGAAGGGTACAAATACATACCATAAACTATCCTATAACTATCCTACCAATATATAAACCTTTTATAGATTGATATAACAACAATATCTTGCACTCTTACAAGGTGGAAGTTACAGGTTCAAGTCCTGTCGTGCCCACCCTCATTCCCCTAAATTATCACCTAGATAAAGACTTTCTTTAAGCTATTCTGATTACTTGCACGTCAGTCTTCGTTCCGTTCAATACACTATTAGCGGTAGAGCCAAGCAACAGTTTTTTGATTCCTTTTCTTCCGTGTGTCCCTATTACTATCAAATCAGATTTTAACTTAAATGCTCTTTGCTTAATCTCGTAGGCTGGATTGCCAATTGGTACAAAGCAATTCTTACTTGAGATGCCTATATCTTTGCATATAGCCATTAGTCTTTCTTTCACCTCTTCCTTAGCCTCATTGTCTATAGACCTGTAAGCTCCATAATTTGATAAAATATCTCCATGAACTAGAAGAAGAGGCTCAATTGCTGAAATTAAATATAGCTTAGCTCCGTAAGTATCAGCTGTCTCTTTAGCTTTAGAGATAATTTGTTGTGATTCTTTACTTAAGTCTATAGCTGCCAAAATTCTGTTGTAAGACATTATTCAATCTCCTAAGGTTAAAAAAATTATTTTAAACTTAAGAAATTAAAAGAAATTGATACAAGTTAATAAACCTGTAATTGTTTTATTACATGGTTTTAATGGTTCTTTATTAAATTTTGAAAAACTAGTGCCTAATGCAACAATGTATGTTGTTGAAGGAGGGGGTCATATGATGATGAGCACTCATTCAGAGGAAATTGAAGAGGTCATAGAGAATTTCTTTCAAAAAACTGTTGATTATGAGGACAAGTAACGTATCCCTATATCTATAAAGATTTTAAGATTGCGAGACACATAGAAATAAAGAATGAAAATTAATAAAATCAAACAGATTCTACTAATTATTTTTCTTGTTTCATGCGGAAGTGGTGGTTCAGATAAATCACCAGAGCTATTTAATTTTGTTATCGAAGCAGTAAATGAAGCCTATGATTATTCAGTAATAGAAATTAAAGCTAACTCTCCTTCTTCAATATTAAGTCTTCAATTAATTTCGGATGACTTAACTTTAATTTCTTCAAATAACAACACGTTGACAGTTCTCTTGCCTATAGTTTTTAGTGATACCCTCTTTGAATATCAAGTTAAGGGAATTAATTCTTCTGGAGTTAGCACTACAGTAAGTAAAAATATCTTAGTTAAGGTTTATTCTCATGGAATAGAAAATTATTCTTTACTCAGTCAAACCGATACAGAAAACTTTTTAACTAATGATTATGCAGTTTTTAATTTTTCTTTTGAGGTTATAAACACTGATGAGCCTTTTACACAGACCCTTTGTTACCCAACAGTTAATGATTGTTCAGAGGAAGATGGTATTTTCACTTCAGACATGCACAATTCAAATTACGGAGACTTCAATGGTGATGGGTATGAGGATTTAGTAGTAACTTGGGCAGTCTTTCCTCACACACTTGAAAGAGAATCAACTAAGAGCCAAGTAGAAATCTACTTGAATGATGGCACAGGTAGGCTTAAAAAGGATCACCAATTCTTTTTTGATAGAGAGCCCCCTTCAAGACACATGGCTTACAGGATAGTTGTTGAAGATTTTAATCTAGATGGAATTGACGACATCTTTGTGGGGTCCATGGGGTTAAGTAAGAGAAACCCTGATGGATCATATACTTCTTTGTCAGAACCAAATGTACTTCTTTTATCAGATAATGGGTTGATGAAAGATGCTTCAAATATAATTGATTATAAGGGTGAAACTTCATTTTCACATGATGCCTCTGCTGGGGATGTGAATGGTGATGGCTATCCTGATATTTTAGCTGGAAGAGCTCTATTTCTTAGCAATTTAGGTCAAAGTTTCACTAATATCTCAGAACAGTTACCCACTGATTGGAGAGACTGGTCAAAATATCAGTACACCATGTCATCTTTAATGGAGGATTTTAATGGTGACGGCTTAGCAGATATTGTGATGCTTTGGAATGATGATGAGTTTAACCCCAATCCACCAAAACCAGAGATAGCTTTAAGTAATTCACTGCTGGAAATTAAAGATTGGGAGATTAGAGTCTTGCCTGAAGGTTTTTTTGGAAGTGGCCTAACTAAGTTTAATTATGCTAAGGCTGCAGACATTGATTCAGATGAAGATTTAGACATTGTTATCGGAACCACAAGAGCAAACCCTTATTACGTTGGAAGATATATACAGATACTCATAAATGATGGGGAAGGGAATTTTTCTGATGAGAGTTTAACCAGATTGCCTAATCAAGATAGGTCAGTAAATTTTGAAGATCCAAATGAGACTTACGAATGTAAAACTTATGGAGAAGGCCCCCTTTTTATTAGAGATTATGAAGGAGATGGGGACTTAGATATTTTTGATCAAACTGCAGCTAATTCTCCTACTCATTGTCCAGGAATTACAATTTTCCTTAATGATGGAGAAGGGAAGTTTCAAAAAGATGTAGTTACACAAATTGCTTGGGTCAGAGGTAATCAGATAGTAGAATTTGAATATGAAGGAGAGAGCAATCCAATTAATAGGTCAATTCCCCTTAATTTAGACCAAAGAAACAAATTAGATTTTGCTGCAGAGGTTTATGCACCTTCTTACGATAATATCGTGTTTTTATATGAGGTTATTTCTACTGCAGACTAATGTCTATCTCATGGAAGAGCTTTCTTAGTTTGGTATAATTACTATTTTGAGGAATATTTGACATAGTTCAAAGTAAAGATTCATCATGGACCCAATAACTCAAGGTGCAGTTGGTGCAACATTTGCACAGTCAACAGCTAACAAAAATAATATCGTACAGATTACATTGATAGGTTTTCTTGCTGGTCTGGCACCTGATTTAGATGCCTTGATTCAATCTTCAGATGATCCGATTGTTTTTCTTGAGTATCATAGGCAGTTTAGTCACTCACTTTTTTTATTCCCTTTGGCTCTTTGCTTGTTACTCTTTTTATTTTTCCTTTTCTTAGAGGTTCAATGAGTCTCAAGATGGTTTATATTGCAAGTTTCATGGGGTATGCAACTCATGGATTACTGGATGCCTGTACTTCCTATGGCACTCAACTCTTTTGGCCTTTTTCGGATGAACGAGTTGCTTGGAATAGTGTATCTATAGTGGATCCACTCTTCACAATTCCCATCTTAATTTTGATAGTAAGTGCAATAAAAACACGAAAAAAGATGTTTAGTTTTTTTGCAATTGGATGGATTACCTTCTATATATTTTTAGGATTTGTACAATATGAGAGAACTCTTTCAGCAGCAATGAAGCTTGCATATTCTAGAGGACACAATGCAGAGCGCCTGACCCTTAAACCTTCATTTGGAAATTTAATTTTATGGAAATCCATATACCAGCACGAAGAAATTTATTTTGTTGATGCAATTCGAACAGTTCATTCATCAACTTGGTGTTCAGGTGACAGTATTAAGATATTTGATTTTAATTATCATCTCCCTACTGTTGACAAAGATAGTCAACAAGCAAGGGATATTGAGAGATTTCGGTGGTTTTCACAAGATTATTTGGGTTATAACGAAGAGAATGATCTTGTTACAGATATTCGTTACTCAATGATCCCAAATCAAATAGCACCAATGTGGGGGCTAGTTATAGACAAAAAGCGTAGTATAGATGAGCATACTTCTTGGTGGACAAGTCAGAGTTTGAATCAAAATCAGTTAAAATTGTTCAAACAGATGTTAAGAGGCGAAGCGTGTGAAGTTTTTTAATTATAGAGTGGCAAAGGGAGCATAAAAATGAATAGGCGACAGTTTTTGTATGGGACAACGGCGGCTGCAATGCCAGTGCTAGGGGGTTGCAGTGGAGATGAGTATATTATAGGTATTGATGATAGTTACCCTGTGGGACGCTATGGTGCGACATCAACAGCTGAGGAGGTGACTCTGGGATTGGACTTAACAGGAAAGACGGCCATAGTCACTGGCTGTAATTCCGGCTTGGGCCTTGAGACCATGCGAGTGTTAGCACTGCGAGGCGCACATGTTATCGGTACCGGCAGAACCCTCGAGAAAGCCAGTAAAGCCTGTTCCAGTGTGCCGGGTCATACTACGCCCATAGCCTTGGAGTTATCCAGCTTGCAATCCGTTGTAGAATGCGCAGACACAATTACCAGACTAGGTCTTCCTATTGATATTCTAGTGTGTAATGCAGGCATTAATACCTTTGGCGAATTGGAATTGGTGAATGGTGTCGAGAAAATATTCGCGGTGAATTATTTGGGGCACTTCGTATTGGTAAACAGATTAATACCCATGTTGAAGAAGGCTCAGGCGGGTCGTATTGTCAACGTTGGAAGTAGATCTGCCTATCAGCAGGCACCTGCTGTGGGTATAGATTTTGACAACCTTCGGGGTGAAGGTGTATTTGATTCGCAGGAAGCTTATGGTAGATCCAAGTTAGCCAATGCCTTATTTTCCCTTGAACTGGCCGCACGGCTGGAAGGCTCTAGCGTTACTTCCAATGTTATTCACCCGGGCTTAGTCAAAACCAATATTGCTCGAACTGCCCCTATAGTTTTGCGTAAAGGGTTTGACTGGTTTGGGGACTTCATTGCGAAATCGCCACAAGAGGGAGCTGCTACTCAGGTTTATGTGGCTACCAATCCAGCTCTCAAGGGAGTCAATGGTGCTTATTTTGAGGACTGTAATGCGGTTACCGTTGGTGGTGATAACCACATATTTGATAAGCCAATGGCAGAGCGCCTGTGGGACATTGGTGAAGAGATGGCCCAGGGTTATCTGATAACTATTGAGTGGGAATGAGAGTCTTAATGAATTTAATATCTAATATTTCTTCAGCACTGCAACTACCAGTTAGTTTATGGAGAAAAATAGTTCTATTTGGATTGGCTGCTTTTTTTATCAACGTTGGAGTAGATCATTTTATTAATCCAGACTTTTATTTATCCATTATGCCTCCAGCTTTTCCATTGCATTCAGAGGCTGTTTATATCAGTGGTTTTTTTGAAGTACTAGGAGGTGTATGTGTTTTGATTCCTCGACTACGCAAAATAGCTGGTTGGGGATTAGTTGCTCTGCTCGTTGCCGTTTATCCTGCTAATATTTATATGGCTATTACACCTGAAGCTTTTCCTGATCTCTCTATTTCACTGCTTTATACTCGCCTACCATTACAGTTTATTTTTTTCTATTGGGCATACTCAGTAACTCAGCCTGTCTATAACTTAGCTCATAAAAAGATCTAGTCCCAGCTATTGAGTGGGAATGACAAGAGAAGCAATAGAAAACACCTGGAAATTTTTTACCATCGCTCATGAAGAAAAATAACTTAATATATAAAGAGTACACGACTTCAAATTATCAAAACTGCTTAGAGTTATTTGAATTAAATTGTCCCTCCTTTTTTGCAAAAGAGGAGAGAGAGGATTACCAAAAATTTCTTAAGTCTAATAATGATCTTTACTTGCTTGGGTATAAAGACAACATTTTTGTTTGCTGTTTTGGAATTACAGATCAACCTAAAGAGATATGCAGTATTAGTTGGATAATGGTACATCCCAACTTTCATCATGGAGGCTATGGGAGCGAAATGATATCTTACATCCTAGATTATGCGAAGAATAAGGGTAAAGAGAGAATACTTATAGCAACCAGCCAACATGCTAGTTCTTTTTTTAAAAAATATGGAGCAAAACAACTCAATTACATAAAAGATGGCTGGGGTATCGGAATGGATAAAATAGATATGCAAATTACCCTATAAGAAAGCCCTAAAGCTCATTATTAGGATTTGATATTATCATTGAATGTTTTGGATAATAGAGTTATCCAGTTTTGATAATTAGGTTTTAGAAAGAGTATGAACCTTATACTTATAATCCTTAGCAGTGTTATAGTTAACAGCAGAAACAGTTAATGGACAACACTATGAAATACTTCTCTATTTTTGTAATTTTTTCATTTTTTCTAGGCTTCACACCTTTCACTATTGCAGCCAATGGGGCAGCACAACTGAAATATATTGAATTTAGTCAACTGGGTAACCCTGCAGACGTTCTTGAGATAAAGGAAGATGATTCTCGGTCATTAAAGAGTGGTGAAGTTAGAGTCAGAGTATTGGCGGTGCCTATTAACCCGTCAGACTTATTACAGATTGAAGGTAACTATGGTGTAGATCCAGTATTGCCCTATAAACCAGGCAAGGAAGGGATAGGAAGAGTGTTGGAGATATCCCCAGAAATAAAGCATTTAATAGTGGGCCAATTGGTGCTTCTTGTTGGTGGAGAAACTGGAACCTGGCGCGATGAAATAATCGCCCCTGCATCAGGTTTTCTTCCTTTACCTAATCTTGGACCTCTTGATTCAAATATGATTGAGCAATTGTCAATGACCGTAGTTAATCCCATGACAGCATTAATCATGTTGAATTCTTTTGTGGAAATGAAAGAGGGCCAATGGCTTGTGCAGAGCGCTTCGAATTCAGCTGTCGGTGGGTATATTATCCAACTTGCAAAACAACGTGGCATAAAAACTATTAATGTTGTTCGGCGTGAAGGTTTGGCTGAAGACTTGCTAGCAAAGGGTGGAGATGTAGTGCTCATCGATGGACCAAATCTTAGTGCACAAATATCCAAAGCAACTAATAATGCTCCTGTTATGTTAGCACTCGATGCCGTTGGTGGTGATACCTACACTCGACTAGCAAATAGCCTTGGTTATGGTGGAACTTTGGTTGCTTATGGTTTTCTTTCAGGAAAAGACGCAACCCTAAATACGGGTATGACGATTGTCAATGATATTCGTTTGCGAAGCTTTTGGGTTTCTAAATGGTATGAGACGGCTGAAATGAAAGATGTGCAAGCTGCTTTTGAGCAAATTATTCCTTTGATTGCGAAGGGTATCCTAAAAGCCAATATTGACTCTCGTTTTACCATTGATCAAATCAAGCAAGCAGTCTCTCGAGCTGAACAAAGCGGTAGAAATGGCAAGGTGCTGATTGTGCCAAATGCCGACTAACAGAGAATAAGAATTTTCATAGTTAGGAAAATGAGACAAATCATCCTTATATCGCTACTCCTGTTCAGTTTTAATGGTTGGGCTGTTGAAAATGTTAAGATTTCTTATGAAGGCGTGGTTGGGCCTCTGACGATTATCAAGGATGGAATAGCGACATTGCCAGTCCCATTGGAAAACAGAGAAATGTCATTACGGATTGTTTATCCAGATCAGGTTGGACCGTTTCCTATCATTGTTTTTTCGCACGGTACATTTTCCTCAAGTGAAAAATATAATCTGGTGGTTGACTTTTGGGCGGAGCATGGTTACGTGGTCATCCTACCAAATCACTTAGATGCGAACTACGGCATTATTCCCAATAAGACTGAAGACATGATTCGTATTATTGATACCCGAATCTCTGACATGTCTTTTGTCGTTGATAATCTAGATAATATTGAGCGGCAAAATCCTGGCTTAAAAGGTAAGTTGAATCAAGAGATGATTATTGCTGCTGGCCATTCGATTGGCACTCAAGTGGTGTTGGTCAATACTGGGCAGAGAATGCGAAACCCAATAAATAATTACATAATGGAAAGCAGTGAAGATCGCTTCATGGCAGCAGTTATGTTAAGTGATCCAGGCAAGATGGCCATGATGCCTGATAATACTTGGAAGGGCGGCACGGTTCCGACTTTTCTGTCAACAGGACCAGAGGATTATGGCTTAATGGGCGATGGTAGACGAGTAGCAGAATATCAGAACGAGATTCTAACCCTTCCTAATAAGTCGACAGGTGATAAATATCTGCTATTAATCGAAGGCGGCGATCACTATTTTGGTGGACTGATTCATCGTGAAGTAGATATGACCCCTGATTATGATGGCCTTGAAATCTTTAATGCTGCATCCTTAGCATTCATGGATGCATTCACTCGTGATGCAGAATCTGCATGGGCATTTCTTCAACCAAACATTCTCAGTTCTGCATCGGATGGACGTTTCTTATTAACAGTTGAATGATATAAAAGATTTAATAAATGATTTATAAAGAAATCAAAACACTTCATCTTTTTCTTGTTTGGGTTTTTGGATTTTTTGTTTTGCTTTCTTTTGACTTATTTATGGAAGGTATTGTGTTTGAATGGTTAGAATGGAATGGAACGACAAAGAATGATTGGTTTTTTGCTTTGTGGTGGGGTTTAGTTGTGGTTTGGTTTATATACGGAATCACTACACTCTATAAAAAGAATAGGATCGGCTTGAGAAATTGTCATTAAAAGATGGATGTGCATTGTCATTATTAGAGAATTAAATGGGGTGAAATATGAAAGTTCTTAATATTTTTATAATCTTTATTTTTTCACTAACAGTTTATTCTGATGCATGGAGCGTTAATCTTAGGGATTTAAATATTCCCATACAAAAAGACTTTGTTGCTAAGATCTACCAAAAAGAATGTGCAGTGTGCCATGGTAAGACTCTTCGTGGCGCAGCCCAGGGGACTCCATTAGTTGGTGTAGAACTGGCGTATGGCAGTCAGGTTTCAGAGATTGTCAAAAATATTGAACAAGGTTTTCCCAATAAAGGAATGCCTGCATGGTCATCGATTTTAAATGAAGATAAGATTTTTGCTATAGCGTTGTATATTTCTGAGCAACGCCAGGGTACAAATTTGGATGACTTTCGATACGATGCTCCACTAGTCGTGCCAGAGGGTGTGATTAGCAGTCAGGACCATGATTTTATTGTTGAAACAATCATTAGTGATTTAGATGCTTTGCCCTTTGGTATTGCTCCTTTACCAGACGGAACAATACTTTTAACGGAAAAGAAACTTGGTTTAAGTATAGTTAGTCAAGAGGGAAGTCACTCTGACCTTATTGTTGGAACACCTAAAGCCTATGATGATTCATTCCAATTCGTAGGACAGCCTATGGGTTTAGGGTGGATGATGGATGTTGCCCTGCACCCTGATTATGCTAATAATTCTTGGATCTATCTCCATTTTGGAGACCGCTGCAGTGATTGCAATGAGATAAGCCGAGAGGAAGATCAACCTGTGTCAATGAACAAGCTTGTCCGAGGCCGAATTAAAGAAGGAGCTTGGGTTGATGAGGAAGTTATCTGGCAAGCTGACAAGGAAACCTATACCGCGATGCCAGAGATTGCTGCAGGTGGTCGCATAGCTTTTGATAATGATGGGTTTGTCTATTTTAGTGTTGGCATGAAAGGACCTATGGAGCATATTGGAGTGCAAGACTTAAGTTTACCTTATGGCAAAATTATGCGGGTTCATGATGATGGTCGGATACCAATCGATAATCCATTTTTAAAAGATCCGAATGCGGTACAAGCGATTTGGTCGTATGGCCATCGAAATCCTCAAGGACTTGAATTTAATAGCGAGACAAATGAGTTATGGAGTTCTGAAATGGGACCTCGAGGTGGTGATGAAATAAATCTAATTCAGCCGGGACTGAATTACGGTTGGCCACTAATATCAAAGGGCGTGGATTACACTGGAAAACCTATTAATTTTGCTAAGTTGCTTGGTATTGAATTTGATATCAATAATATGGTTCAGCCATTGGTAGATCTAACTCCAGCACCAGCGATTTCAAGCTTTATTTTCTATCAAGGAGAGCAGTTTCCAGAATGGGCTGGTAATATTATTATTGGAAGTTTGAGGGCATCTGATCTCATGCGTTTTGAATTTTCACAAAAGAATCTGGTGAGCACGGAATATTTATTGAAAGACATTGCACGTTTTCGTGATATAGAAGTGGGTTATGACGGTTCAATATACGTGCTTTTAGAGAATGATAGTGGCGGTAGAATTCTTAAAATAAGTCGGCCATCAACCAAAGATTTATAATAGTTTAAGACATGACGACTATTATAATTCATGCTTTTCTTGCACTCTTAGCAATCCCTCTTGGTGCTTATATTTTATTTAACAAGAAGGGCACTGCTAAGCATAAATTTCTTGGGAAGATATGGGTAGTATTTTTAATCATTGTCTCAGCCACTGCCATTTTTATCCAAGAAATCAATTCAGGTGAGTACTCACTAATTCACTTGTTAATTCCATTTACATTGCTTTCATTAATTCATTCAATAAGGTCGATAAAAAAGTACAAAACAACAAGAAAAATTAAATACAAGTATGCACATATGTACAGCATGATTGGAGTCTATATTGGTGCTTTAATCCTTGCTGGAGCATTGACATTAATGCCAGGAAGAATTGTTCATGAATTATTATTTTAATATTAAATCTTTTTTAAAATATGGTTTATCAGCAACATTAATCAGTATATTGCTATTTGGTTTTCAACCTTTTCAAGAAACTATAGATGCAGAGAAAACATTGGTTAAAGAAACAGGCGTTTATGTTACTGAAGTTCGCAGATTAAAAGATGCTACTTATCTGGTTGCTGTAAGAACTTCAATGCCTCAGGTAAAAGCAGACATGGTGCGTTGGTGGTTCTCTGATTTCCTTCAAACAACGGAACAATATAAAACATGGCATCCCAAAGACCATGTATGGATGGATTGGGAAAATAAAGTACCAGGAGAAATCATTGGGTCAAGCCATTTAGTTCATGAGTATATTGGAGAGGACTTATCACAACTTAGAATACAATTTGTTAATTCTACAGAATTCTTTGGTTACGATGCTAATGATGAAGAAACATTTGTTATTTGTGCAAGAGTGGGCCTTCTTGAAGAGAATATGAACATAGCAAAAATGTGTCATGTTATTAGAAATACTTTAAATGGAGCTGAGATGAGATCTCGATTTTGGTTGGGGCATGTTGTCAAACGAGAAGGAAATCAAACCACAACCTCATTGGAAGGCCTAATAGGTAATGCTTTTTTAACCCGCCTACTTGTTCTTGATAAACAGACTGCAAATGATCTAAAGCATCATGCTGAAGAAGAAATGAAATATTTGGCAGAGTTACTTCCACCTCTGTTTGGATTAGAACATATGCAATAATAATGAATAAAGATAGCCGGATAAGCATTAATACTTATCCGGCTATCACTCTCACTAAACATAAGCCAGACTGAATCAAAGGCACCAATGAAAGTATTTCTTGTTACAAATCCTTATTTAACTTATGTAGAATAGTTTTGCATGCAACCTTTTATACTTTTTGATCAAATACACATCATTACTCTGGTGGTTACTTACGGAGTAATCGTATTAGCCATACTCTGGATTAGATCGCAATCGGAACAGATTGTTACCCAAGCAAAAATTTCAGTTGGTGTATTGTTATTAACGCATGCTGTTATGCAAATTTTTAATGCTTTTAGTTATCAACTAGCATGGCAGGAAGCAATACCACTACACATGTGTGATTTTTCTAAAATTGCTATTGGTTTATACCTCTTAGGCTATGGAGAACGATTTTTTCATTGCGCTTTTTTTTGGGGCACCATTCCTGCGTCAATGGCTCTAATTACACCAGGATTAGTTTTTACTTACCCGCACCCTGAGTATGTTAATTTTTATTATGGTCATGGATTAATATTATTAGGGGTTGGAATCAGTGTTTTTTGCCTAAATAAACGACCTTACTTTAAGGATTTTTTATACGTCGTAAGAATTACACTCTTACTAACTCTGATTGTCTATATTTTAAATTTAATTTTAGGCCCCGATGCTAATTTCTGGTATCTCAAAGATAAACCTGAAGGCGATACAATTATGAATATCTTTCCTGATGCACCATTGCATATTTTTGCTCTTATACCAGCTGCAATATTTGCATTTTTCTTAACTTACCTTCCATTTTTGATAAAAGACAAATCAACATGAAAAAGTGCAGACAATGACAGCAAGATTATTATCAGGGTTTGTTGGCTGCGTTATGTTATTTCAGGCCATAGGGTGGCTGCTAGACCCTTCATCAGCTGCTGCTTCTCTAGGGATGGTTGAATCACTGAGTAAAGAGACAGCGTTAGGAAGAAATAGTTTTATTGGTGATTTTACCTCATTTTTTTTTACAGTAGGTTTGCTGTCTTGTATAGGTGCTTATAAAGCTAAATATGAATGGTTATATGGACCTTTTTCTTTATTACTATTTGCTGCTTTGTTTAGAATATATGCTGGTTTATTCCATGGAACAGAATTTTTAATCAGTGCTATTATCGCTGAAATAATAATGGCTTCCATGTTGTTAATTAGTATTTATATGCTTAAGCAGCAATAACGATAATTCCTATGAGACATTCCACTCCAGATCTATCCGATCAGCATCCAGAACTTCAATGTCTTCCCTATCAGTTCAAATCTTATGGTGTTCGCACTAGCTTTTCAGGTCCTGTGGAAACAATTAAGGCTCCGAATGATAATTCCAAAGTCAAAGTATTGTTGGCAACCCCAGGTGAGGGCAGGGTTTTGATGGTCGATGGCGGTGGCAGCACTTCTGTTGCATTACTTGGTGATCAACTTGCTGCTAATGCACATCGTAATTGCTGGTCTGGAATCATCATCATTGGCTGTGTCAGGGATGTTGAAATTCTAGAAACTATAGACATTGGTATTCTGGCATTGGGGTCAGTTCCTAAAAAAAGTGAAAAAATGGATCGAGGGTCTATTGGAGAGGCATTGAACCTTAATGGTGTTTCTGTCAAATCTGGAGATTGGATATATTGCGATAGAAATGGTGCAATAATCTCTAAACAAGAAATTAAACTAATAAAATAATGGAGTAAAAAATGATAGGAATTAATGCATGAGGAGAATAGTAACCGGGCACAATAAAGAAGGTAAATCGGTGATCACTATAGATGGACCACCCGCCAAATCGATTGGTGAGGAAGTGGGAGGTTTATTTGAATTGTGGAATACGGATGGAGAAGTTATAGATTCGAAAGATTCCAATGATAGAGCCGATATAGACATTACCCTTTCCCCATCAATCAACGGCACAAAATTTAGGTATTTTGCAATCAACCCTAACCCTGATGGAGTTCCAGCGGATATTATGGAACAAATTGCTCATGATGCATTTGAAAAAGTGGGTGCAGCTCATCATCTAGTTGATACCACCAGGCATCCGGCAATGCATCAAACAGAAACCATTGATTACATTATTCTATTGAAAGGTGAGGTCACCTTATTATTAGATCAAGATGAGGTTGAACTTCAGCCCTTTGATGTTGTTGTGCAAAGAGGCACCAACCATGCTTGGGTGAATCATGGTTCTGAACCGGCACTTTTAATTGCTGTTTTGATAGATAGTGAGATTAATTGATGACAAAGTTTTACTGGTCAGTAGTGATTATTATTGTCTTAGTTGGTGGCTATTTAGTTGTTGATTATTTTCTCACATCGCCATTCATTACAGAGGAAGATATTCTAGAAATGAAAGCTGAGGTTAAGGATCAAAATGAATCTGCTTTTAAGCAGCCAAAACCTCAGAAAGCAGTTTATCCCGATAAAAATCCATTGAAAAATGTTTATTTTGGAGACCTTCATGGGCATTCTGATTTATCCTTTGATGCCTACATTTTTGGTAATCGTCTGTCTCTTGATCAATCCTATCGGATTGCAAAAGGGGAAGCAGTTAAAAATAGCATTGGAGAGCTGATGCAATTGACAAGACCATTAGACTTTGCTGCCATGACCGATCATGCAGAAACATTTGGTATACATGAAGGCTGTGTAGACCCTGAAATTACATCAGGAACAAAAGATTTATGCAGAAGACTGGAGAATCCTGATCTTAAATTCTTTTTTGAGTTAAGAGAACAAGCCGAAGTTCGACCTCCAATTTCTCGTATTGATGAGGCGATGCAAAATAAAACAAAAGCACATCATTTTGCTGATAACACCTGGGAAGAGATCGTCGAGATCGCAGAGCAACATAATGAGCCAGGAAGATTTACCACGTTTGCTGCTTATGAGTATTCACCGCCATTGCCTGATTCAGGGAAATTACATCGCAATGTAATATTTAAAAATAATCAAGTACCCAAACATGCGATTTCCATGTTTGATGCTCTTACTGAAATTGATCTTTGGGCAGAGCTAACATCACATTGTCAAGCGCCATGCAAATTCCTAACAATTCCACACAATCCTAATAGATCTTGGGGTCTTGCATTTGCTGGCCAAACAATGGATGGGGATTTGTATACCATCGACGACTGGAGTCAAAGGGATAAAGTTGAGCCTTTGGTTGAAATGTTTCAAATCAAAGGAAACTCTGAATGCAGTGTAGGTTTTGGCACAACTGATGAGGAGTGTAATTTTGAACAATTTTTACCACTCTGTGAAAAAGGAGAGACAACGGGATGTATCCATCCCACATCAATGGCTCGAGATGGTTTAAAGAAGGGCATTGAATTGGAAAATAATATTGGATTCAATCCATTGGACTTTGGAATGATCGGAAGTACAGATACTCATAATTCAAACCCAGGCGATACAGAAGAATGGGATTTTAGAGGTTCCTCAGGTGTAATGTCTGCACCAGCAAAAAAAAGATTGAAGGAAAATCGAAACATGCAGTATAACCCTGGAGGACTTGCTGCTATCTGGGCTATAGAAAATACTCGGGAGGCTCTTTTTGATGCAATGTTAAGAAAAGAGGTTTATGCCACTAGTGGCACTAGGATAAAATTACGATTCTTCGGAAGTTTCGAATTCGATCAAGATTTGTTGAAAACTGAAAAAGCCTTACAAATTGCATACTCAAAAGGAGTACCCATGGGGAGTAAACTCGAGTCCAGCAATAACATACCTAGTTTTTTTATATGGGCACAACGTGATCCTATAGATGCACCTTTGGAAAAAATTCAAATCATAAAGGGTTGGACGGAGAATGGTGATATATATGAAAAGGTAATGGATATCGCATGCAGCAATGGCCCAGTGAATGAAGAAACGGGTTTGTGTAAAAAAACAGAGGCGGTGGTGGATCTAAATAATTGTTCAATTTCTGAAAATATAGGCAGTGAAGAAATTAAGACTCAATGGTCTGATCTGAACTACAATCAGAATCAAAATGCATTCTATTATATTCGTGTTATTCAAAATCCAACTTGTCGATGGTCCACTTATGACAGTCTGAGAATAGGGAAAGAAGCACCAAAAAACTTTGCTTCAACAGTGAATGAAATGGCATGGTCCTCACCCATTTGGATTAGCAAAAATTTACAATGAAGTATTTGCATACCATGATCAGGATTAGCGATGTTGAAACCTCACTTAACTTTTATTGCAATCAATTAGGGTTGAAAGAGATAAAGCGATACGAGAATGATCGCGGAAGATTTACTCTTATATTCTTAGGCGCCCCTGATGATGATTCTGCTCAGATTGAGCTGACTTACAATTGGGATGGCGACAATTTGGATGATGAGGCAAGACATTTTGGACATTTGGCTTATTCGGTTGAGAATATTTATGAAACTTGTACTCAGTTGTTGAATTCTGGAGTGACAATAAATCGACCCCCTAGAGATGGCTACATGGCTTTCATCCGATCACCAGATAATATTTCAATTGAGCTGCTGCAACAAGGCAGTGCATTGCCACCCCAGGAACCATGGGTATCTATGGAAAATATAGGCCACTGGTAATTTAAAAATTCTATGACGAATATGAGAAATATTTCCCATGAGGAATACGATGTAATTGTTCTTGGAGCAGGTGCAGCAGGTCTGATGAGTGCAATCACAGCGGCTAAAAGAAGCAAACGTATTTTAGTGTTGGAAAAATCCAATAAAGTTGGTAAAAAAATATTAATGTCAGGAGGTGGTCGTTGCAATTTCACCAATCGGTATGTTGAATCACATCATTTCATTTCAAATAACCCTCACTTTTGCAAAAGTGCTTTAAACAATTATACACCCCAAGATTTTATAGACCTTGTTGAGCAACATGAAATAGAGTATGAAGAAAGAAAACATCATCAGTTATTTTGCAAGCATTCAGCCAAAGAGATAGTTAATATGTTGCTTCAAGAATGCAATGAATTAGGTATTGAAATTAAGACTGAATGTGATGTCAAAGCAGTGGATCCCATCAGTAATCAAGAGCTTAGAAATAACTTAAATGCAAAAAATACACACTATCGTTATTCTATTAATGTCGCAATCAGCAATAAACAAGGAGTTGAACAATTAACCATTCCTTGTCAGTCATTGATAATAGCAACAGGTGCATTGTCTATCCCTACACTTGGTGGCAGTGATTATGGTTATCGATTAGCAGAACAATTTAACTTACCATTAATAGAAAGAAGAGCAGGATTGGTTCCTTTTAAGTTCAACGATCATTTAAAAAACTTATGTGAAAATTTATCTGGATTATCACTTCCTGTAATCATTCATTGCAATGGAACTGAATTTGAAGAGTCCTTGCTTTTTACTCACAAAGGAATCAGCGGTCCTGTTGTTTTACAAACGTCTAATTACTGGAATCCTGGAGACACCATTTCAGTTAATTTACTTCCCAAGTTTGATGCGATGGAAAATATTCTTAAACAAAAAGAACAAAAGAAGAATGTAACCATTAGAAAACATCTGAATGGACTGATGCCTAAAGCTTTAATAATTGAACTGCAAAAACTATGGTGGCCAGGATACGAGGATTATTCCATTTGTGAGATCAGTAATAAAGAGTTAAAGATTATTGGTGCTCATTTGAATAAATGGGATCTAAAGCCTTCCTCAACCGAGGGGTATAAAACTGCAGAGGTGACACTTGGTGGTATTGATACAAATGCAATTGATTCAAAAACCATGGAAGTCAGAAACCAGAAAGGACTTTACTTTATTGGTGAAGTGGTTGATGTAACTGGTCATTTAGGGGGTTTTAATTTTCAGTGGGCCTGGGCTTCTGGTTATACTGCTGGTCTTTTTGCATGAGAAACATACTAATGTTTACTTTGGATTTTTAAATAGAGACTTGCTTAAAGAATGAACATAGAGTATTTATGACCTTATGAAAAAAACAAGCATACTTTTTTTGTTTACGGTATTTTGTTCCATTCAGAACATACAAACCTATGCAGAAATGAACCCATTTTTTAGTGAATTTAAAACTCTATATAAAATTCCTCCTTTTGAATTGATTCAGGATGAGCATTATAAGCCTGCCTTTTATCGTGCAATGGAGAGTCATTTAAATGAAGTCGATGCCATTACAAGCAATATTGATTTTCCATCTTTTACTAACACAATTATTGCTTTAGAAAAATCGGGCAAAGATTTGGATGTTGTATCGAGTACTTTTTTTAATTTACAGAGCTCAAATACCAATGACATCATGGATGAGATTGCAGCTGAAATCGGACCTAAATTATCAGGACATTACGATGCAATTTATTTAAATAAAGAGTTATTTAATCGTGTTAAAAGTGTTTATAACACTAGCAGTGAGTTAGACCTAAATACTGAGCAACTGAGATTGATTAGTGAGATGTATAAAGATTTTATAAGATCTGGAGCTCAATTGAATGAAGAATCAATGAGTGTTTTGACAGAAATTAATCAAGAATTATCCTCATTGACCATACAATTCGATCAGAATTTATTGAAAGAAACCAATGAGGGATATCAATTAATTATTTCTGATGTAGAACAACTTGATGGGCTGCCAAAAGACATCATTAATCAAGCCAAAAAATTGGCTCAATCAGAAGGCCATGATGGCCAATGGCTCTTCAAGCCCACTCGTGTAAGTATGTATCCTTTTTTAACGTATTCTACGCAACGAGATCTTAGGCAGAAACTTTATACTTCATATACCAAAAGAGGTAATAATGACAATGAGTATGACAACAAAGCGATTGCTATCAACATCGCAAACCTTCGATTAAAAAGAGCTAAGATTCTTGGTTATGCCAGCCATGCAGATTTTGTATTAGACAACACCATGGCTCAGACCACAGATCGAGTTAAAGACTTGCTGGATCGAGTTTGGTCACCCGGTTTAGAAACTGCAAAAAAAGAAGCCGCTGAGATGCAGAAAATGATTAAAGATGAGGGCGATACATTTGAGTTAGCTGCTTGGGATTGGTGGTATTATTCTGAGAAAATTAGGCAGCTTAAATATGATTTTTCAGAAGAAGAGGCCAAGCCTTACTTTAGCCAGGCTAAAGTCCTTCAAGGTGCATTTGATGTTGCTACAAAACTGTTTGACATCACTTTTGAAGAACGTTTTGATTTACCAAAATACAGAGAAAACATAAGAACATTTGAAGTAAAAGATCTTGAGGGCAATCCCATTGGTGTTTTTTATACGGATTATACTCTCAGATCTAATAAAGGCGGCGGCGCCTGGATGAATAGCTTTGTAGATCAAAGTAAATTTGATGGCATTGAATTGCCTGTGGTGATGAATACTTGTAATTTCCCTCCACCCAATGAAGATGGAATCTCACTGTTGTCATTCGAGCAAGTGGAAACACTTTTTCATGAATTTGGTCATGCGCTCCATGGACTTTTATCGGATGTGAACTATCCAAGTTTATCGGGAACAAGTGTGAAGAGGGATTATGTAGAATTTCCCTCTCAAATGATGGAAAACTGGGCCATACAACCCGAAGTGCTGGCATCTTATGCTAAGCATTATCAGACCAATGAAATCATTCCACAAGAATTGATTACGAAGATCACCAATGCAGCAAAATTCAACCAAGGATTTGCAACTACAGAATATGTAGCAGCTTCATATTTAGACATGGCTTGGCATATGGAAGAACAACAAATAGAGGATGCCAATCGTTTTGAGCAAGAGACATTGAATGAACTCGGTCTGATATCACAAATAGCAACTCGTTATAGAAGCACCTATTTTTCTCATATTTTTGCTGGAGGATATTCCATGGGCTATTACAGTTACTTATGGACAGAGGTTCTTGAAGCTGATGCATTCGTTCCGTTTAGTGAAAAAGGAATTTTTCATAAAGAAACAGCAGACAAGCTTAAAAAATATGTTTATTCATCAGGGAATTCTGATGACTTAATGACTCAGTATATTCGATACCGAGGTTCTGAGCCCAACATTGAAGCTTTATTAAAGAAAAGAGGTTTTGATGAATAAACTGCTAAAGAGGTTTGAGAACCTCTTTTTTGTAATTGGCAGATTCTTACTTGGTATTTATTTATTATTAAAAAGGCTATGGATATCGTCAGAGGTATCATTGGTAATAGCGCTGAATCATGAGCATGCAAGCGGATAGGGATGAACATTTTTTATGTATAAATTTTGGACAGTTAAAATCATTCGCTTTATCCCTTTAATTTTTATTTTTGGTGTGATCATCGCTATGGTTTTTTATCCGGGTGGAAATATCCATAACCCTGAACAAATAGGCTATTCTTTCACCAATAACTTTCTCAGTGACTTGGGAGGGATCAAAGCTCGTTCGGGTGATACCAATATAATTTCTTTTTTATTTTTTAACGCATCAATGTTGGTTTTTGCTTTGGGTGGAGTTGGATTTTTATTTGTTCCAAGATTATTTAAAAAAGATAAAGTTAACTATATTTTAGCGTTAATTGGATCTTCATTTTTCTTTTTTGGTGCTTTCTTTTTTGCAGGCGTAGGCTTAACCCCTCATGATCTTTATCTTGAAGAGCATATTTTTTTTGCAATTAACGGCTTTAGACTTCTAGTACCTGCGGCCATATTTTATTTTATTGTTTTACTCAGAAGCCCCGTTAAAAACAGTTATTCTTTATTAACATTTATTTTTCTAA
>Ga0257115_1001043_pt1 | contig 20359 bp, 16 predicted proteins | sample SI112_100mmetaG_FD_194465 | JGI IMG/M metagenome (GOLD analysis project Ga0257115, IMG submission 194465) | Marine microbial communities from Saanich Inlet, British Columbia, Canada - SI112_100m | ecosystem: Environmental > Aquatic > Marine > Inlet | place: Canada: British Columbia | collected...
GGGAAATAGGTAATGATTGGCACCAGTGAATTGGGCAGAATATGCTTAAACATAACCTTCAAATCGGTCTGTCCCATGCTCAACGCTGCGGCAACATAATCTTTTGCCTTTTCTCTGTAAAATTCAGCTCGGATGAGATAGGTCATACCGATCCAGTTTACCAGTGTATAGATTCCAATGAGTAGAAAAAAAGCTGGTTTTATAATAGATGAAATAATGATTATGACAAAAAGCATGGGAAGACTGGCCCAAACCTCGATCAATCGTTGAAAAAAAAGATCAAACTTTCCTCCGAAATAGCCCATGGATCCACCAATGAAAATCCCAAATAAATAATTTATTATGGTCAAGATCAATGCGAAAGAAATGGAAATATTAAATGCATAGCACAATCTTGCAAACACATCCCGGCCGGTATTATCTGTCCCTAACCAATGCTTTCGCGATGGTGGTTCATACATTTTATTACCTTCGGTGGTTATATCCTCAAAAGGTGAATAGGGATAAGGTGGCATAAAAACCCAATTCCCTTTATTGATTTGTTTAAAACTTTTTCTTAATTCCCTGTATTTTGCTTCACCGGGAACATTCTGTCCAAATATTTGGCCGGGGACATATCCCTTTAGTATTGGAAAATATAATTCATCTTCATAACTCACAATCAGCGCTCGATTATTAATTAAGATCGGCAATAAAAAAGAAATACAATAAAGGAAAGTCAAGGTCACCAGAGCGTAATAACCCCGCTTCAATGTTTTGAATTTTAGCCACCTTTTCTGGAGGAGGGATAAATGTTTTTCTTCCACTATATTCTTTTCAACCATTACTTGAATCGAATCCTTGGATCTACCATAGCTAAAGCAAGATCAGAAATAATATTACCAATTAAGCGAAGCAAAACAACAACAACTAAAAATCCCAATGTAATAGGATAATCCCGTGATAAAATCGCTTCGTAAGCCAAGCGGCCAAAGCCATCAATGTTAAATACACGTTCTATGAAATAAGATCCAGCAATGACAACACCTAAAATATGACCAATCCCGGAAGCAATTGGGATTACACTGTTGCGCATAGCATGGAGCCAAACTACCCGTTTCTCTTTTAAACCTTTTGCAAAGGCAGTACGGATATAATCCTGACTTAAATTTTCCAATAAACTATTTTTCATCAGGATTGTCATGGTTGCAAAACTGCCAATAGACCAGGCAATTACCGGCAAAATCATATGGTGAATTTGATCGATAAATTTTCCCCAAAGAGTCATCCCTTCCCATATTTCAACAGGACTTCGGAATCCACCTAATGGGAAAAAATCCCAAAAACTCCCGCCACCGAATAATACTAAAAGAATACCACCTAACGCCCACCCTGGAATAGAATACGCCATAAAGATAGCAACACTTGACCCAAAATCAAATGCAGAGCCATGATTAAGAGCTTTTCGTATTCCTAAAGGGATACAGACCAAATAAGATAGGAAAATCCCTGTCAGTCCAAAAAATAGGGAGATCTTAAATTTAGGTTTCATAACTTCGGTCACAGGTCTTAGATAGGTATAGGATTTTCCCAAATTCCCTGTCAAAATTCCTGAATACTCTTTCTGGAATATTACGCCATCAAGTCCTCCATCTTCATTTACTCCGTCAACTTTCGCATGCCATAATGATCTAGAATTTTGATCTTTTTCAGTTACTATTAATTCATGATCCTTTAATAATGCAATATCTACTTTCCATATCTTTCCATCTTTTTTCCCTACTCTTGTTTCGTAAATAGTTTCATTTACTGGAAAAGTAAAATCTCTATGTTTTATTTCTCGAGGCATAACTCCTAACCAAACAAAATAGCGCTGATAAATGGGCTTATCAAAACCGTAAAATCTTTCTAGTTCTTTTAAAGCTTCGGGGGGAAGTGACATCCCTTCATTGGTCATGGAAGATGAAGCACCCCCTCCTCCTTCAGTACCTACCCCCCCACCCATTTGCATTTGAAGCATTATTTGTTCAATGGGACCACCAGGCGCCATCTGTAAAATAATAAAGACTAAAACAGTTGATCCCAAAAATGTCGGAATCATAAGTAATAATCTTCTTAAAAAATATGTAACCACTATTATACTAATATATTATTCTTATTTATTTTCAAGTAAATATTTCGGCCAATATTTCATATCTATGGGCAATAGAGGTAATTTATTTTCTTGTTCCATTGCTAATTCTAGAGTCTTCTCTTTTGCATCATCAATCCACCAGTAGTAAAAGGCATCCCAAAACTCTCCTACATATCGTGAGAGCATCCATTCAGGATATCCAAATTTATCCCACCACATCATTCTAGAATAATTTCTAGCTATGCTAAATGCAATAGGATGAGCATCACTAAAAAGTCCATCTATTTCTTGTATTATTTCAATTCGTCTCTTTTGATCAAAGCAGATATCATATTCGTCTAAAAGTTCATCAACTCTATCACTCTTAAATCCCCAAACATTATTGTTATCATTTTGATCTGCTAATTCTGAGCGAAGAGAGCCTTCAGGATTTGGATATATCAATCCAGAATAAGCTAGCGAGCAAACATTAAATTTTCTGGCGTTTACATTTTTAATCATCGTGTTATAGTCCATGAATTTTATTTGCATATCCAGCCCATATTCTTTCAACATCTGCTGAACAGGGGTAACCATGTATTCACTTGTTTTTTGAATAACAATCTCAAAAGAAAGGACTTTCCCAGTTTTTTCATGAACTAGCCATCCATTTTTATTTCTTTGGGTATATCCAGCCTCATTAAGTAATTCAATTGCTTTCTCTGGATTATATTTAAAAGGATTATTATTTTGATTCTCATATACAGTTCCCGAATACAACGAATTCATCATACCATATTCGTTATAATACATTTCACGATTCATTTTTTCTCTATCATAAAGATAACAGAATGCATAGCGTACTCTTTTATCGTCAAATGGCCACTCTCTCATATTAAAATAATAGCCTGAAGTTCCTGCGGGCTTTTCAGAAAAGACTCTCTGCTTTTTCATCCACCCTTTCTGAGTTGCTTCAAAATCAGTCTCTTCAATCCAGCGTCTAGATCTATTTACATTAAATATATCTTGTTCTCTTTTTTTAAACTTTTCATATTGCAAAGCATCATTGTCCTTAATGGCCGAAACTTTGACTCTATCAAAATTAAATTTATATCTATTAAACGGACTATCTTTATCCCAATAGTCATCTCTTCTATCAAAAGTATATGATTCCTGATTTTTAATATTATTTTCATTTATGATATAGGGCCCTGTACCTGGTATTACAGAGAAAGTATATTCTTCAAGAAATGCTGTACCATCAAGATCTTTAAGGATGTGATTTGGATGGAGAGCCATTGTGGAAAAATATAAAAAATTACGCCAATTGACAGATTTTGCTTTAACGGATACAATGTACTGTGACTCAGCAATTGGCCTTTCAAACTTTCCGTAAGCAATCTGTTCAGATGGAGATAAGATTGTTTCATCCATCCTTAAATCCCAAGTTGCGATAACATCTTCTGCTGTAACAGGGTTGCCATCCCACCAACGCGCATCTGGATTAATTCTAAATTTAAATAACATCTTATCTTCTGAAATCAACCAATGTGAAGCAAGTCTAGGAATAAAATCAAGAGTTGTTGGGTGTTGCCCTAAAAGTCCTTCATAACACAATGCTTCAATAGTTCGACTATTTAAAACTTGGCTTGAATTTTGCCCTATTACTCTCATTGTTCTTGGGAATAATGAATGAATATAGTTTAAGGTACCACCTTTCTTTGCCTTTGGATCGCCAAAATAAGTTTTATCTATTTTCTTATCCCATTTGTATGTTTGGTATCCTAAACCACTAGCGAGGTCTTCAAATCCATATCCGCCATCTTCTGCAGATGTTGTTAAATCTTTGTTGGTTCGAATTGGTTGGGGAGTTTTTTTTGAGACGGACTTATTATCTCCACCTCCACAACTAATAAACATCAATGTAATGAAGATAAGTAGAGTATTTTTCATATTATTTATTTGCCTTATAATCCAATGATTTTGGTTAATAATTAATGTTAAAATTAATAAATATTAATGCGCTTGAGGGTCGGTGTATAAACGATGAGCTTAATTAAAGTCCCTAAACTTTAATTTGTAGCTAGCCCTAATCCAATGAAATAATAAATCATGACTAGAAAAACGATAACGGAGAAAGTAGGTGTAAAAGAAGCCATGATCTTGGCTTTTTTGTAGTCGCGTTGCCAATCCTTATGAACAATCTTTTCTATGACCTTGTAGCCTCCCTTGTCTTCGCAAGCTTTCATTAATTTTCGAAATCTTGGAATATCTTTTATTGGAATAGCTTTAATTCCTTTTTTTTCTGCGAGGTTGAGTAATGGATCTTCACAAGGATTAGGCCTATCGACCATTGATTCTTGCCCAAATAGAAACACGAAAAAAAGTACGGTAGAAGTGAATTGCCTCATTTAAAACCATAAAACACTTTAAAAGAGAATAAGGGTAATTCGTCAATTTTCATTTTTGGACCTGTTACTTCTTTCTTTTGGAGACGCCATTTTTCATTTTTGTAAGAATTGTCCATAAAACCCATTTTCATATCCAACCCAATTCGTGTTGATAAATAATAACGAATACCAATCATCCCGGAAAATCCAATCCAATCATTGGTCATCGCATCTGTTGCACCCAAATCTGATACAGGATTCGAATCACCAAAACTATTTATGAGCTGATTCCAATCTTCAGATTTATCCCCGGGGGTTGTATCCACAAAAATTCTGCCGCGTCCCCAAATCGGAGTTAAGGTAAAATTAAGCTCTATTCTTGGTTTCCAACGAAAATAAGTTTCTAAGGGAAACATCCTATAAATAATCGTTCGACGATATACAGCTTTAGAATTAATCAAATCCAATTTCCCCACTTCAAAAGATGAATAGGAATTATACCCCAATCGTGCATTACTAAAAAATTCGTAATATACAGCCCAATTAAAAAGAAAATTTCGATTCAACATATTACCAGTTGGAAAAAGAACATCACTGTTTTCATCGAACCCAGATAGAGTTGGTTCATATAAACCAAGCCCCAAACCGACACTGATTTTAGGTTGTGCTAACGAAAAGGATCCTGAAAAAAGGAAAAGAGAAAGAAAGAAAGGTAGGATTTGACTCTTCATACAAGGTTCTTAATTTAAGCCCCATGAAACAGATGATGAGCATATTCCTTTTTGTTATTTCAGTGTTGTGGTCGAATTCCCAGAATACTGATGTCCAACACGTAATTGTGAAATACAATGGCAAGTCAATCGTTGCATCCGTTGACTCCATTGGGATAGAATTTGTATATTTTCTCTCTAAAGATACTGGCGACCCAGATTCACTTTACTTGAGAGATATTTATTACATCTACAATGATTTTAATCGCGTTTTTCACAGTAGTTGGAGTTTTGAACAGAATCTACAAAAAATAAACAATAGAACCGGTACCATCTACACCTTGAGTGGCGATACGATTAATTTTTTGGATATACAATTCAATAACGATATGATAAACCCGGAACTTTTTATAAAAACTGGTATCAATAAGTCTGAATTTATTCCCCTCCTTCATATTGAAAAAATAAATACAGATTATTCAATCCTTGAATATTCTATTGAACGAGGATTTTTCTACCCCTTTTATACGTTCCTGATTGGTGCTACACTGGATATTAGATTGAAATGGGATAAAGATCGAAGAATGATACCGCAAGTTTGGGATCAGTATAATGATCTACTTCCAAAAGCAAGTTTTATAGGGCTGTATGAAACAGGTGTAACCTATAAATCTATTTCATATATCATTCCTACATCTGTTTTAACGTCTATGATTTATGACCTTTGGAAACAAAAGCAATCATTTTATTTTACACCGATTTATGAAGAAGAAATATTTGGAAGAAATATGTATGTTTTTTCATTGAAACACATAGCTTCCACCTACGCACAACGTATGATATTTCGAATTAAAAATAAGATACGGAAATAATGTCTTTAGGTGGATTCGCAAAAATAGTTTGTAAATTTCAGTTATGATTCCAAGTTATAAATTCTTATCAAATTTTGGGATAATCATTATTGCCCTTTTCACTCTATCTTGTGAAACTGTCACATTACCCATCGCTGATACAACCCCACCGCAAGCTGTCTTAATATATCCTGTTGATGGCATATCCGTGGCAGGTGATATTACTGTTCTTGCACGTGCGACAGACAATGAAGAAGTTGATTCAGTACAATTCTATATAAACCAAAAATGGGTTGGCACAGATGATTCTGGGAACAAAGATGATATTTTTCATTTTGAATGGAAAACTGGAGATTATACCGAAGATGAGTTTCATTTTGTATCTATCATTGCATATGATCTGGTACAAAATGCATATGCTTCCTTTCCAATCCGCATTAAAGCAGATAATCTTGATAATGAACCCCCAACTGCATTTTTATTAAATCCATTCTCTGGACAATATGTAAGTGGAATCATTAATATTACTGTTGAAGCATCCGATAATGACAGTATACAATACGTGAGTTATTATGTGAATAATGTTCTCCAGGGATATGTTTTAGAACCACCCTATATATTTCCGTGGAATACTCTTTTGTACTTGGATGACCATTATTCTATTTATGTTCTCGTCCGGGATATGAGCAACAATTTAACTACCGTTCCTCCTATCAACGTGATTATTCATAATAATCTACAAAATGATGTAACTCCACCAACCGGTTCTATTGTTAGTCCACCCGCCGGATTAACCGTAAGCGGAAGCGTTGATATTATTGTCAGTGCAAGTGATAATAGAGCTATGGATGAAGTTGCTTTTTCCATTGATGGTAATTACATCATATCGGATGGTGAAGTTCCATACCATTATTCATGGGATACCACATTGGAAGAAGAAGATATAGAACATACTATCAGTGTTGTTTTGATAGATCTAGCTGGCAATGAATCTCCTTTAAACCCCATTTCTGTTTTTGTAGATAATGATCCAGCGGGAGATATAACACCGCCAATCGTATTGATCACGAATCCAGTGGCGGGTCAGGATTTAACTGGAATAGTTTCAATCGAAGTATTAGCTGAAGATGATACTGGCATGGATCGAGTTGAATTTTTTATCAATGGTGATTCTGTCCATACAGATACTTCTGATGCATTTAATTATATTTGGGACACAGAGACCGTTTCCGATGATATGGATCATATTATTGCAGTGGTTGGCTTTGATTTGGATGGGAATGCAACCCTTGCCCCGCCAATCGCAGTCTATGTAGATAATTTTGATAATATTCCACCTACTGGTCAAATCCAAAACCCTGTTGCAGGACAAACAGTCACAGGGACAATCACGATCGAAATTTCAGCCACAGATAATATTGGTGTGGAACAAGTCAACTTATCTATTGACGGTATTCCAAGAGACACTTTAACCACATTCCCTTACACGTATGAATGGGATACAACAAGTGAGACCGACGATGAAGATCATGTCATTAGTATCATTGTTTCTGATTCATCTGATAATATAAGCTATGTGCCTCCAGTGAGTGTTTTTGTAAATAATATCATTGATGACATCACACCACCGGTTGCATCTATCTCCAACCCTCTTTCTGGACAAACTGTGAGTGATACTGTTTCCTTTACAGTACAGGCAGTAGATGACTTTGGTGTGAATAATGTTGAATTCTTTATCGATGGAGAATCAATTGGTACTGATTACACGGATCCTTATCAAATTGATTGGGACACAACGCCTTTGGGAAATGAAAGCCAGCATACTTTATCTGCGTATGTAACAGATGATTCAGGGCATACCACAATTGCTCAACCAATTCTCGTAACAATATCCAATTGATGAAATCTTTCAACCTAAATATCATTTTAATTGCCATTCTGTCATTGAGTTGTGAAGGCCCCATGTTCAAAGTCCAAAAGGAGCCCGATTCCATTCCTCCTACATTAACCATCACATTTCCACCTGATCAAGCAATCTTGTCTGATACAGTGCTTGTGTCGGCATATGCATTTGATAATGTTGAATTAGGCATGGTGACTATGTATCTGAATGATTCTGTTATCATTTTAAGTAAAGACGCCCCCTATGAATACACATGGATCACGACCGATTATGCAGAAGATGAACAACATACTATTTGGGCCAAAGCAGAAGATGCTGCAGGTAATTTGACTCAAACCAGTCCTATCCGTGTATTAATCGATAATTTAGACAATATCAATCCAACCGGCTCATTGATCTTCCCTTATACAGGTCAGACTCTTTCTGGAGAAATCACTATTATTGTAGAAGCAAATGATAATGAAGAAGTTGCATTTGTGAATGTCTATATTGACGGTGATACAGCTGCTACGCTTACTGAGTCTCCCTATACTTATAATTGGGATACATCGGTTGAAGTTGATGATATTAATTACACCATACACGTTCATATCCAGGATATAACAGGAAATCGGATTACCCTTGGTCCAATCAGTGTATTAATTGATAATTATGAAGCTGATGATAATATCCCTCCAACGGGCACAATTATTCACCCGCCTTCAGCATCAACTGTTTCAGAAACTATTGTTATCCAAGTTTCCGCATATGATAATGTTGAAATGGGCTTTGTAGATTTTATCATTGATGGATCCTTTGCAGGACAGGATTCAGTCTTACCTTATGAATATCAATGGAATACAACAGTAGAAGCTGAAGACGCAGAACATATTATTAATGTAAATCTTACTGATGCAGTTGGGAATACTACCGCTCTTTTCCCTGTTACGGTTCGTGTTAATAATATTGATGAGCCAGATATGATACCACCAAATGTGGTTATTTACGAACCTGCGGCCAATCAAACAGTTTCCGGTATGGTGAATATCACAGCAATCGCTTCTGATAATGTAAGCATCAACCGAGTCGAGTTTTTCCATAATTATGAATTAGAATTCTTAGTGACCTCTTACCCATATCAATATGAATGGAATTCAACGAACGCAGAAGATGATTCTGAGCATATCTGGTATGTTAAAGCTTTTGATACCAGTGAGAATAATACACAAACACAACCCATCGCATTTTTTGTGGACAATGAAGACGATATTCCACCTACCGGTTTCATTCTTTATCCCTATGCCGGTCAAACGGTCAGCGGCGTTGTACAGATTCAGGTTTCAGTATCAGATAATTTAGGAATAGATCAAGTAGAATTTTTTATTGATGGGAATACGGTAGGAACTAATTCTGAATATCCTTATACCCACGATTGGAATACAGAATTAGCTGCAGAAGATGATGAACACGTCATTTCCATTACAATAACAGATTTAGGTGGAAACTCAACAGATGTCTCCCCTATTGCTGTTTTGGTTAATAATGTTATTACACCAGGAGATGACACAACACCACCAGTGGTGGCAATACTTACACCCATTTCAAGTCAAACAGTTGGTGATACTGTTTTAATCTCTGGTTTTGCCATAGACAACATGGGAATTGCGGATGTAAAATTCTATGTGGATGATGAATTAGTAGCAACAGTAAGCGACTCTCCTTATACGCATAATTGGGTAACGTATGAACTATCTAACGGATCAGAACATGTGATACAAATGACTGCAAGTGATCTATCAGACAACTTAACAACCGCTCAACCGGTCGTTGTAACCGTTCAAAATGAATATTATGGAGCAATAGAGAACTTTTCATTATCTGTTTCAGAGGAAAATATCTCCTTGAGTTGGGATGCACCATACAATGCTGAAACATTCAAAGTGTATAGGGACAGCGTTTTCTTGGTTGAAATATCAGACCAAAGCTATGATGAGACTATTGAGGGTGGAGTTGAGTATTGTTATCAAATTTCTGCAGTAAATAGTGTTGGGATTGAAGGTCCTGTATCCGAAGAAGAATGTGGTGTCCCGCAATTACCGGCTCCTGTATCTTTTAGTGCTACCATTAACGATACAAATTTAACTCTGGTTTGGGCTGCAGTGGATAATGCATCCGGGTATATTTTATACCGGGATAATACAGAAATTTGGAATGGCACAACCTTGACCTTGACAGATGTGGGTTTGACTTATAATACCACATATATTTATAATGTGGTTGCCTTTGACCTTGATGGAACCAATGGTACGGAATCAGATCCTTTAAGCGTTACTATGCCGGAAGAACTCATCGCGCCTACTCTTTCAATTTATGTTTTAGGAACAGATGGATCTTTAAGTTGGACATCATTATCATCTGCAACAGCTTATCGAGTTCATCAAGACAGCGTTTTTATTGAAGAAGTCACAACAACTAATTATGAGACTGAACTAATCCACGGCGTTGAAACTTGCTTTACAGTCACTGCAATTAATGATGTTGGTTCAGAAAGTGATTCATCCAATGTAGTATGCGGAACAGGAGATTTTACACCACCTGTTCTGTCTCTTTCGATCACTGAATCAACGATCACTGAATCAACGGCTTCTCTTAGCTGGAATTCTGTGGTATCAGCAGAAGGTTACAGGGTGTATCAGGACAGTAATTTCCTGATCGAAGTTTCTGAAATAACATTAGATGTTGAAATTCCTATTGACACAGAAACTTGTTTCGGGATCAAAGCTGTGAATAGCTATGGTACTACAAGTGATACTTCTAATGTAGAATGTGGGACTGGATCTTAGGGGAAAAACATTTCACCATCACAATCATTTAAAGAATGAACCAAATGAATTGTGTCATAATCACCAGAACTAAATGAGATCGTTCCCAAATCGGGATTAGAAAGATTTATCGAATAATATTCAGGTAGTCTACCATAATTGACTGTATTAAGCCCTGAACTATCTTCATTGAATTCTAATACTGTATAATTATAAATCATCCAGCCACTTCCTATCCAGTTTATTGAATCCAAATACGACTCCGAAGATAATGTCATTTCAGCAATCGTATCAAACATTGATGACAATGTATCATTACCCATATTCAGATAGATTGTAGAAGGTATGCTGTAATTGGTCGGCTGGACACAAATTGTTGTCGAATCATAATTTGAAAAAATCCAATTCCCAGATGGTTTATAACATTGAATAAAAATAGAGTCCGAAAATTCGCCAGTATTTGTGGATTGATCTTTCGCTCTTATCTTATATCCAAATGATTCTTGCCAAATGATTGTCGTATCTGAGAAAGATAAAACAGATGCACCTACTTTTGATAATGAATCAAAAGACTGGCCCAAATCAGTAGTCCTGAATATATGATATTCGCTCACATCATCTGATGCGGATTCATACCAGCTGATTTGAATTCTAGGGTTACTATTTTTAAGCGTAAAAAAGCCTCGAAGTCCAGTCGGGTAATCTGGAGCGTCCTCATCAATATCACAACCTACCAATAATAAGAAAACAATTAAAAATATTTTACGGGTCATGACAGAGATTATAGGAATTAATTGAAATTAAAAAGCCCCGATTTATCGGGGCTTTTTTTATGAGCGAGAGACGAGATTCGAACTCGCGACCCCCACGTTGGCAACGTGATGCTCTACCAGCTGAGCTACTCTCGCATTGTAAATGATCATTGATCCTAAAATAGAGCCCGAAAAATTACTTTTTGGATATTAATCTGACAACGGAGTTTTTGGGAATAATTCGAAAAGTTTTTGCTGCCGATGCCAAACCAAATAGGATGCACCAAGAAAAACTAAGTTTTCTAAAATTTTATTCCATCCTACCATCTCGCCTTCTTTTAATCCACAACCACATTCAATGTTAAATCCTCGAAGTGTGGCTTGAAAAATAAATAAAATGAAGAGTGCCATCAAACCACCACTAATCATTGATGCACCATCTACCATCAAACCTGCAACCAATCCAATGCCTATAAATAATTCTAACCATGGAATTATCAGGGCTATTAAATTTTCAAACCCCATAGGTATGATATGATAATTGGCTATATCACGTGCAAATTTCCCAGGATCAAGAATCTTATCATAACTTGCATAAATAAAAATAATCCCAAGTAGGATTCTTATTAAAACGATTAGCCAAGGATGAAGTTTAATCATGTATTTCAATTTCCAAGCCTGCATTCGTCCAGGATTTCCATCCTCCTTTGAAAACGAATATATTCATATACCCAAAATCTTGTAATTCATAGGCCAATTCTTCGCTTGAACCGCAATCATCATCACTGCAATAGATCACGAACCCCTTTTCATATCCGATTAAATACTCAATCTGTTCTGATAGCAGTCCCACATCATCATTGGCTATGGCATCTGGAATCATGCCATCTGATAAATATTCTTCTGCTCTGGCATCTACAAACAATAATCCTTTTTTATGTAGTGATTTTGCCATTCCGAGATCAATCTCTCGTATTTCTGGTTCTGATAAGGTTAATAATACATCATTGACATTCTTAACAACTTTTATTGGTTCAGCCACCCAGGATATGGCATCAGATCGAACCAAATTGGATATTAAACCAACCAGAACAGAAACTGTTATAATTAATTTTACCTGTTGTTTTGTACTCACAATAAAAGTCAATCTGAATTTGGGTTAATGATCGTGGCCAATATGATTTTCCTTTTGCTTAGGTTTTGGTTTACCTTGTTTATTTGATTTGGTTTTTGGTCGTGTTTTTGCGGCCTTAGGTTTCAATGAACTACATGTAGCTAGAGATTCATCAACGAATGCCAATAATTCTGGATTATCCTTTACTTTTTTATTCAATGCAATTGTTTCAAATGTTAATGTATTCAGGGCTGATTTTATCGCAGTTTCAGACTCTTTCAATTTGGTTCGGTTTTGTTCAATAATTTTCAAAACGTTGGCCTGACCAGCATACAATTCGTCTAATGATTTATTTGGATCTTTCTTTTGTAGACGATCAAATCTTTTTCGAATTGAAGATATATTTTTTTCGTGGGAAGAGATATCAACGATTGGGGATTTTGCATCCTCCATTTCAACACTTAATACAGACATATATTTACCCTGTTTACCACAGGAGTATAAGAAAGGGCCTCCTTCTTTTTGTCTCGTATTTTCCCGGGTCATATTTGTACTTCCACTGGTCACAATGAAATCGGCATTTGCAAATAACGTTGGTAATTCACTATATGTTTTTCTATCACTGTTCACCATGATCACAATGATATCTGCTTGTTTGGACGCTTCATCTATATAATGATTCCCTGCTTCAACATAGTTATCAGCGATCATACTCTTGGTGGTATCGGGTAACTTATCTGTGACGCCCACAATTCCAATTTTCAGTAATCCCTTTTCAATAATTCGGAAAGGTTCAAATAATAGCTTATTAGTTTGTGCATCACGAAGATTCGCTGACAAAAAAGGAATTTCAGTTTTTTCTTCCATACTTTTCAAAAATGAAAGGCCATTCAGAACTTCATAGTGCCCTACATTAATTGCATCACAGCCAACTCTGTTATACCCTTCTAAGATGGCACCAGCACGATACAACTCTGATTTTTTATTGGTAGAATTTAAATTTGCAGTGCTGAAAAATAAATCTCCAGCATCAATAATCAGTGGATCAACCCCCGATTCACGGAGTTCATTCATTTTAACAAAACGTCTGGACAGACCGCCCAGAGGATTCTTTTTTCAGCCACAAGGATCTAGTTGACCATGAACACTGCCGGACAACACAATTGTAACGGATCCGTGTCCAGATACCTTTGTGCAAGATGAGAGCATCAGGAAAAACATGAGCGTAGTGATTGAATATTTTACGATAGATTTCATTTATTTTTATCCGCCACTAAGTTTGACAGAATATCCTTTTTTTATTAATAATTTTTGAATTTTTTCTCGTTTATTCCCCTGGATCAAAATTTCTCCATTCTTAACTGACCCGCCAACACCACATCCACTTTTTAACTCTTTTGCTATGCCCATTAGGACATCAACTGTTTCCTGCAAACCTCTCACGATAGAAACAATTTTACCGCCTCCTTTCCTATCTAAATGAAGACGAACTTGTTGCTGAGATGGGTCTACAATAAGCCCAATTTTTGTTTCATTTTTCAATGAAACTCCTTGATCTGTAGAGTAAATAAGTTTTGAATTAGTCATAATTGTTCTTTCAGAACAAATAAAGAACAAAATTGTTCCCTTTTACAAGGTGAAAACATACTAATTTTTTGAAGTAATTAAACAACTACAATTCAGTGGAAATGAAATGAACTGTTTACATATTATAATGAGAAAATTTATCCAAATCACACTTATTATTATTTCCTGCATCTCAGGACAAGATTCCAGCTCAGCAAATGGATCCATTGTAGAAACCGGTATCTTTTTGAAAGACCTACATTTTGATTGGAAGCTACCACATAAAGATAATGGAACATTTTATTCTATTGATCTCCATGAATTCAAATTTGGTTTTTCTGATCTAAATTTCTCCCAGGAACAAAAAGGGAGTAAACATAAGATAAACACACGAATCTCTGGCCCAAATTTGAAAATAGATCAGCTCGTCTTAAATGCAAAGATCACTTCGAAAAATTGGTTAACCAGGGAAAGGATTCGCCGATTGGAAGAAAGACAAGAAAACCCTAAATCTGCTTTAAGCCTAATCGCAAATGCAATAGACCTTTACAAAGTAGATCTGGAAGAAAACCCTAAATCATTGAACGACCTTTATGTGAACCAATACCTAGACCTTGATGCCTATCCTTTTGACGACCCAAAATGGTCTTATTCATTCACGTTGCCAGAACAAATTATAGCTCAACCAACACAAATAAACCCTATCACTGAAACCAAACCCTTAATCCTTGATTGGAATACCCGGGAATTTCAATTCGATTCTATCCAGGATTCTCTTTATAAAGTGCCCCTTGTTCAATGGGATTACATATTGGATATTCAATCAATTTCTCAATTATTTTCGTCAAAATTGGAAATCGATATTTCACCTGATAGGACCGCCTTTGATCTCCTGCTTAAACGAGGACAATTCAAATTAGATAATATATCTTTTACTGCGACACCTGGAGATCAACTTACTAATCGGTCCCAGGTATTTCTCCCATCTCTTAATCTAGAGACAAATAATTTAGCTCTTTCCGGAGGGTTCAAATCCAAACCCATCATTCATCAAGGACAAGGAAAATTCTCCCTACGTAATTTTGAAATCAAGATTCCAGACGATTTGAGAGAAGAGCCTGAAATTCAAGCCATGATAGAAACATTAGGTATCTGGAATAATTCTCTCAAGATCAGGTTAGTTGAATTGGAATTGAATTTGCTCAATGATCATACAGGAGAGATTAGTTTTATTTTTCAAACACCATTTATAAAAATCAGTGTGGATGGGGATTTTTCAATACGACAAGATCAGATTCATCCTGAAATATTACTTCATCAAATGGAAATTAAAATTCATCCTATTGCACTGGGTGTTAGAAAATGGATACGGGAATGGGAAAGAAAGAATGGAAGATCACTCAAAAGAAAAGGTGCAACCGTCGTATTAAAAGTGGAAGGATCTTTAGAAAATCCAGTGATCCATGGAATGGATTAATTCCGATTTTGATGCCCTAAGATATAGAGAAATTCCAAAACAATACTGGCACCTGCTAAAGATGTAATATCTGCATGATCGTAGGCTGGGGCTACTTCAACCAAATCAAATCCAACAATATTTAGATCTTTCACCCCTCTTAAAATTTTCAAAACCTTATCTGTGGACATTCCGCCAACAACTGGAGTCCCTGTTCCCGGCGCATATGCCGGATCCAGACAATCAATATCAAATGTCAAATAAACAGGCATCTCCCCTACACGTGAATGAATCGATTCAATAATCTCCCCTGCAGGAATGTCATTTGCCTTAGCTGCATCAATTACTTGAAATTCATGGGACTCCTTTTCATATTCTGTCCGAATTCCAATTTGAATTGAATGTGCAGGATCGATCAATCCTTCCTTAGGAGCATGATAAAACATACAACCGTGGTCAATTTCATGGTCACTGGGATAGGTATCTGTATGAGCATCAAAATGAACAAGAGCCATTTTGCCGTAGTGCTTATGATGAGCTCTAAGCAAGGGTAAGGTCACAAAATGGTCACCGCCTACCGATATAAGCGTTTTCCCTGCTGCAATAATGATACCAGCATGTTTTACAATTTCTGATAACCCATCATCTGGTTTTCCTGGCGTATAATCCACATCGCCATAATCCACAACATTTAAGCGATCGAATACATTAAAATCCCAGGGCCAGCGTTTATCTTCCCATCCCAGATTACTGCTGGCATTTCGTACACCGGATGGGCCAAACCGTGTGCCGGAACGTCCTGTTGTAGCCAAATCAAATGGAATTCCCATTATCACTGCATCAACACTGCCGGACAAATCTCGGGTTAATGGACGCGCCAAATAACTGAATTGATTTGCGTACATGGATATATCTGTTGGAGTACCGATGATTCTATTTTTTGCCATTAGATGTCTTTTTCATATGTTTTAATTATGGGAGTGTAAAGTAAGATTATACCACCATGCAACATTTTATCTTTGGTTTCGTTGGGATAACATCCAATCCAGTACATCAGGATTTTGATATGTTTCAGTCCATGAATCATGTCCAATACCTTCATAAATAGTCAAATGAACATTTGGATTGAGTTGGTCAAGAATTTCAAACGCATCCAACGAGTTTTTTACTGGAACAACTTGGTCTTGATCACCATGAAAAATCCACGTGGGTATATTTTTCATTTGGTGAATAGTTTTTAAATCTGCTGCACCACAGATTGGGAGAGCCGCAGCTATTTTATGTGGTATTTTTGATGCCAAAGCGTAGGTGCCGTAACCACCCATACTCAAGCCTGTCACATAAAAACGATTTGTATTCACATCAAATTTTTGAAAACAGGATTTTTGGATATCAATGAGCCCATCCACCAATTCCGGCTCACTCCAGTAGCGATCAAGAGGACATTGTGGAGTAACCAAAATAAAGGGCAAATTTATCCCTGCTTTTGCCTGTTTTGGAAAACCATGCATGCCCACCAAATCAATATTTTTTCCGCGTTCTCCTGCGCCATGGAGAAATAAGACCAAAGGCAACTCACCTGAAAGTCCCTCTGGCATATAAACAATATACTTCAGAGTCATACCTGCTTGCGTTTGGATTGAGTGAAAAAATTTTATCATAGGCGCTGCCATAGTAAATTGAAAAAATATAATTGAGTATATGAGTTTTCGAACCAATTGCCGGAGCTCAAGTAATATGATAGGATTGAAAATTCATAAGTATCCAGTGACCAAAATATACTCAATAACCATAAAACAAAAAACCCCACGAATGTGGGGCTTGATGTTGTAGAAATGGTAAATCTATTTAATCACAATCACTCGTACCCTGTGTTCCCACATAATCTTCAATACAAGATGGATATGGTGGACAGAGTTGGTTGATGGTAATGTTGAAAAGATTATTATTACTCCAGTCAATATTCAAATCACATATACTTTCTGGTATCTGACCTGTGAGTTGGTTATCATTTAAATAGAAATTGGTTAAATTGGTCAGATTACCTAACTGTGACGGGATATATCCTGTGAGTTGATTATTAGATAAATCCAATTCATTCAGATTGGTCAAGTCACCTATCTCTTTTGGGATTCCTCCTGTGAGTTGATTGCCAGATAAATTCAAAATAGTTAGGTTTATTAGGTCACCTATTTCGGATGGTATCTCTCCTGTGAGTTGATTGCCAGATAAATTCAAAATAGTTAGGTTTATTAGGTCACCTATTTCGGATGGTATCTCTCCTGTGAGTTGATTGTCAGATAAATCCAAAGTATCAGTATCTTCTATTACATAATACTTCTCCCATAATTCAACAACACCATCACAATTACTAATGTCTTGTCCTTCAAGCTCATAATCTCCAACACAAGATGGATATGGAGGACAGAGTTGGTTGTCTCGAAATTCTAGACCTACAAAGCTAAAATCACAAACTTCATTAGGAATAATACCTGTAAGTTGATTATTGTTTAGTCCAATATGAGTCATACTATGAGTGAACATCTCTGGTGGGATGGAACCTGTGAATTGATTAACGTCTAACCACAAAAAATCAAGATTAGTCATATTCCCTATCTCTGGTGGAATGGAACCTGAGAGTTGATTATAGGATAAAACCGCATGTTGCAGATTGGTCATATTCCCTATCTCTGGTGGGATGGAACCTGAAAGTTGATTATTGTATAACCACAACCATTCCAGATTGGTCAGACTACCTATCTCTGGAGGGATGGAACCTGTGAGTTGATTACTTCTTAAATTCAAATTAGTCAGATTAGTCAGGTTTCCAATCTCTGATGGGATGGGACCTGTGAGTTGATTATCTCCTAAATTCAAAGTAATCAGATTGGTCAGATTACCTATCTCTGGTGGAATCACTCCTGTGAGTTGATTATAGGATAAATCCAATATTTGTAAATTCGTCAGATTACCTATTTCTGGTGGAATGGAACCTGTGAGTTGACCAAGATTATCCCATTCACCAGAGTAATTTAGTTTAGTGGTATTCTCTACAATATAAACATTCCCCCACAAAGTTACTTCAGTTTGAGTTATCTCTTCTTCCTTTGAGCCTTGACCTTGGCCTTCACAACCCCAATAAATCAAAAATAATACAGATAATAATGGGTAGAGTCTTTTCATATTAGTATCCATATCTAAATCTACCACTCCTCCCACAAACAAAAAACCCCACGAATGTGGGGCTTGATGTTGTAGAAAGGGTAAATCTATTTAAGTAGTACCATCTTCTTGGTCTGCCTGAAATCTCCTGCCTGTATAGAATAAAAGTACATTCCTGCACCCACATTCCTGCCGAATGCATCGGTGCCATGCCAGGTGATGGATCTATAGCCCGGTTCCTGTACTTCATTCACCAGCGCTGTTACTTCACGACCTAAGATGTCATAGATAAACAGCTGCACATGACTTGCTTCGGGAAGATCATATTTGATCTGCGTTACCGGGTTAAATGGATTCGGATAATTCTGATGTAATGCGAAAACTTCAGGGGTTAACTGATCATCTATGGCAAGAACAGCAACATCTACCATATCAGAGTAATCACTTTGATTACCAGAGTGATCCACAGCAGCTATACGATAATGATGTATTTCACTGGACACATAGTCAGCGTCCATATAAAATGCATCTGCTGTCTCGATTAGCTCAACCATATCAAAAGATGTCTTTTCAATAATAAAATATTGAAAATCTTCATCAATACTCTCATTCCATGAGAGTTCTACAGTATTGTCAACTACAACAGCCATAACACCTGCAGGAACACCTGGGTGAATATTATCAACAGAATAACCCATCATTGGTAGTGACGCAAAGATCCCATTATTCATGGAAGCAACAACCATAAAGTTCGTAAGACCAGGACCTTCAACCGTTGAATCCATCACAGTAGTGACTTCATAAACATAGAATGGTTGACCAATCGCATCTCCAGATTGTACTAATACCCAATTTTCTTGATCATCGTATGTATCCCATCTGAAGACACTATAAGATTGTCCTGTTTCTACACCATTATCTAAGAAAGAACCATTAAAGCCTAAATAAACTCTTCCACCTTGATCATTTGGTACATCTGCAATCTCAATAATCTGTGGGGTAAAGTTTTCAACATGAAAATCAAATGTATCGATTACAGTTAGTTCACCATCAGTTAAAGATAGCTCCACTGGGAACATGCCTAGTTCTGTTGGTGTACCACGAAGCGTATCATCTGTTAGGCTTAACCATATTGGACCATCAACTAAGGAGACAACTAGAGTCTCAGAATCAATGTCACCAACTTGAAGATCAACATGGAACTCCAGGCCTAGACCAACAACAGCTTCTAAATCAGAGACAAACATTGGTGCATCGTTTACTGGAGTTATAGTTACAGTATTTTCAGCGCACACTTCATACTCACCATCATTCACACACAAAATCAGCGTTCCCGCTCCATTATAGTTCTCATCTGCAAACAATACAGGATTGGAAGAAGGATTGCCATCCCATTCAATATGGAGCTGTTCGGTGGTACTATAAAGAACAAAACTTAAATCTTCTATGTCGTTATCTATATCCGCAATGATACCTCGAGACATAAGATATTCCATAGACGCTATCGAAAAGGCCTGATCTTCATCCATTACAATCGAATCTAGTGCAAATATTACAGGTGC
>Ga0257115_1001045_pt1 | contig 20326 bp, 17 predicted proteins | sample SI112_100mmetaG_FD_194465 | JGI IMG/M metagenome (GOLD analysis project Ga0257115, IMG submission 194465) | Marine microbial communities from Saanich Inlet, British Columbia, Canada - SI112_100m | ecosystem: Environmental > Aquatic > Marine > Inlet | place: Canada: British Columbia | collected...
TGCCATCCTTTTGCCAGTTCTTACGTAAAAAGGGACTCCAGACCAACGCCAATTTTCAATCTGAGCTTTAATACAAACAAAGGTTTCAGTTGTGCTTTCAGAGTTAGCGCCTTCTTCATTCAAGTAGCCAGGCTTTTTGTTATCTAAAATTTGACCATCAGAGTACTGAGCTTTAATAAAACTATCTGCGATGTCGTCGTCGGTTATAGGCCTAAGTGCCTTCAAGACTTTGACTTTTTCAGAACGAATACCCTCATCATTTAAGCGACTTGGAGGCTCCATGGCAATAAGGCATAGAAGTTGTAGAATGTGGCTTTGGACCATATCCCTCATCTGACCAACGCCATCAAAATACCCCCATCGTCCTTCAATCCCTACAGATTCAGCTGCAGTGATTTCGATATATTCAATACTTTTGCTGTTCCACTGACTTGAAAAAAGAGAGTTCGCAAATCGCAAAGTAATAAGGTTTTGTACTGTCTCTTTACCTAGATAATGATCAATTCGATAGATTTGTGACTCACTAAAGTACTTTGAAAGCTTATCATTAATTTCTCTTGAACTATCTAGGTTATAGCCAATTGGTTTTTCAACAACAATGCGGCTCTCATTAGTAAGAATCTGAATACTATTTAAGCCATCACAAACCGTCTCAAAAAGATTAGGTGGTATCGCTAAATAATAAGCAATAGGTTTACTCCAAGAGCTAAGACTGCTATTTATTTTTTGGTAATCATCAGGGTTTTTAAGGTCACAGCAACAATAATCAATCCTCTTAATCAGCTTGTTGCACACTTCAACATCAAAATATTCACTTGAGACATACATCTTTAGAGCTTCGACAACCTTTTCTTGGAACTGCTCAGTTGAAATATCTTGTCTCGCAACCCCTAAGATTTTTAATGAGTCGTCTAACTTGCCAGAGCGCTCAAGATAAAACCAGGCAGGCATCAACTTACGAAAGGAAAGATCTCCTGAAGCACCAAAGAGAACAAAACTGTTACTTTTTTGTGGTAAATTTTCCATAGCTCTATCTCTTATCTATCAAACATTTAGCCGTTTTGCGAAAGCCAATCGGTATGAAAAAATTCACCAGAATTCCTATCTAAGCGCTCATAAGTATGCGCACCAAAGTAATCACGCTGAGCTTGGAGTAGATTTGCGGGCAACCTTTCAGTTCGGTAGCCATCAAAATAAGAAAGAGAAGATGTCATCGCTGGAACAGGAATTCCGTTAGAAACAGCTATCGAAACGATTCTGCGCCATCCAACTTGAGATTTTGTTATCTTATCTTTAAAAAATGGATCCAACAATAAATTCTTTAGTTCCGAATTATTGTCATAAGCATCTTTAATTTTAGTTAGGAATGCTGAACGGATAATACAACCTCCTCGCCACATCAGAGCAATTCCGCCATAGTTTAGGTTCCAATTAAACTGCTTCGCAGCATCCGTAAGTAAAGTGTAACCTTGCGCGTAAGAAACCATTTTTGATGCATATAAAGCATCGTGAATATCTTTTAAAGCTTGCTCTTTGTCGCCACTAAAATTAATACTTGGACCACTAAGCTGTTTTGATGCCTCGACTCTTTCCTGCTTTATTGAAGAGAGGTACCTAGCAAATACAGCCTCCCCAATTAAAGTCAGTGATGATCCAAGTTCTAAGGCAACCGCTGCGGTCCATTTACCGGTACCTTTTTGGCCTGCAGTATCAAGAATGTTATCAATCAGGTAGGTACCATCTTTTTCTTTGAATTTGAGAATGTCTGCGGTGATTTCAATTAAATAACTACTGAGCTCACCCTTATTCCACTCTTTAAACACTTCATGCATTTCGTCATTCGACATTCCTAGCACATCTTTCATGATTTGGTATGCCTCGCAAATAAGTTGCATATCGCCATACTCTATGCCGTTGTGCACCATTTTTACAAAGTGGCCAGAGCCATCTTCACCTATCCAGTCACAGCAGGGCTCGTTATCCTCTACTTTGGCTGATATTGCTTGAAATATACCTCTTACTTCAGGCCAAGCAGAAACTGAGCCTCCTGGCATGATTGATGGACCCTTTAATGCACCCTCTTCTCCACCAGAAACACCGGCACCAACAAATTGAAACCCTTTTGATTCTAATTCTTTGGTTCTTCTTATTGAGTCAGGGTAATGAGAGTTACCACCATCAATAATTATGTCACCCTGATCAATCAGAGGAATAAGTTTTTCAATATAGTCATCTACTACTGAGCCAGCTATCACCATCAGCATAATTTTTCTAGGTTTTTTAATTGAATCAACAAACTCTTTAAGATCTTCAAAACCAAAAATATTGTTGTTTTTTGATCTATTTTTGACTAATTCGTCGATTTGGGGAGAGGTGCGATTATGAACAGCGACACTAAAGCCATGGCTTTCCATATTTAAGGCCAAACTTGACCCCATTACACCCAAGCCAATCAAGCCTATATCTGCACTAATATCATTCATATGTATACAATAAAATTACTGTTAGTATGATGTTAAAAACGAAGTAAAGTTTAAACTATAGAATTTTTCCTAGTGTGTCAAAGTGTTGCAAAGTGTGCTCAACAAGATTACAACAAACCTTGTTTACGGGCACTTAAAAACTCTTGAAACTTAATAGCACTCTGTTTGAGTGTCCTTTTTTGAGTTTCATAGTCTACATAAACTATACCAAAGCGCATCTTATAGCCTTCTGCCCACTCAAAATTATCCATCAAGCTCCATGCAAAGTAGCCTCTAACATCAACGCCCAAAAATACAGTAAAGGGCTTTATTCATACTAGCATTATAATAAGCCTTTTATCGAATTCTTAAACCCGTGTTAGGGTCAAATAATATAGCTTTACTGGTATCCACCTGAAGATCAAAGCCTTTTCCAGCAGTATTTCCAGATTCTGGGCTTAATCTTGCCATAACTTCATTTTCATTCCATTGACCTATCGCAACAGTATCTGCTCCCATCGGCTCCAACACTTCGACATCAAATTTAATTTGTTGGACAAATGAATTATCGGCGACTAAAGGCTGAATTTCTGTCAGCATTTCTGGTCTTATACCTAACAAAACAACATCTAAATTCGAATTATTTAGAGCATCCTTACAGGGGATCGATAATTCATATTTTTCACCACCACTGTCAATTATTAAGTTTTGATCTTTAACAATACATTCAATAAAATTCATCCCCGGTGAGCCCATAAAATCAGCAACAAAATGACTTACTGGATCATTATATATCTCATAAGGTGTACCCACTTGTTGCAACTCTCCATCCTTAAGGACTGCTATCCGGTCTGCTAAAGTCATTGCTTCAATTTGGTCATGAGTAACATAAACGATAGTTGTTCCAATTCGTTTATGTAATTTTTTAATTTCAGTGCGCATCTCAACTCGAAGTTTCGCATCTAAATTTGATAAAGGCTCGTCAAATAGAAATACCTTTGGCGATCGCGCTAACGCCCTTCCCATAGCTACCCTTTGTCGCTGCCCACCTGAGAGCTGACCTGGTTTTCTATCTAATAAGTGATCAATTTGAAGAAGTGAGGAGACCCTTTTAAGAATTATTTCTTGTTCATTTTTTGGCATTTTGCTCATCTCTAACCCGAAACAAATATTTCTTGCCACATTCATTGTCGGATACAAAGCATAAGATTGAAACACCATCGCAATATCTCTATCTTTTGGAGACTCTTCAGAAACGTCATTTCCATCGATAACAATTTCACCACCAGTTAATTCCTCTAGTCCAGCAATCAAGTTCATTAATGTTGACTTACCACAGCCTGAAGGCCCAATAAGAATTAAAAACTCTCCATCTTTAATATCCAGATTGATGTCCTTAAGTACCTCAGTTTCACCAAAAGATTTTTTAATACCATTAAGACTTATACTTCCCATTTTTTTATCCTGTATTTATTGTTTCAAATAGTTATTGATAGTTTTTATCCTTTAACTGCTCCAGCAGTAAGACCTTTAACAAAGTACTTGCCTGCAATCACATAAACCACTAAAGTTGGCATGGCAGCTATGATTGCAGCAGCCATATCAACGTTATATTCCTTTCCACCGACTGAAGTATTAACTAAGTTGTTAAGTGCTACCGTTATTGGTTGGGTCCCAGAGCCTGAATAAACAACACCAAATAAAAAATCGTTCCATATCTGAGTAAACTGCCAAATTATTGTGACTACAAAAATTGGGGTAGACAAAGGAATGAAAACATGCCTAAAAATTGCAAAGAAACCTGCTCCATCGAGTTTTGCAGCTTTCACTAATTCTGTTGGTATGCCTACATAATAGTTACGGAAAAAAAGTGTTGTAAAAGCTACGCCATAAATGACATGAACTAGCACTAAACCAGTTACTGTATTTGCTAATCCTAACGAACCTAAGAGTTTAGCCATTGGCAGGAGAATGACTTGAAAAGGAATAAAACAGCCAAATAATAAAGCTCCAAATATAAATTCACTCCCTTTAAATTTCCATTTGGCTAAAGCATAGCCATTAAAAGCGCCAATAATCGTTGAAATTATGACTGCCGGGAATACAATACGAACACTATTCCAAAAAAATGGCGCCAAGCCCCTACACTCACTACCGGTACAGGCTGATGACCAAGCCTTTTTCCATGCATAAAAAGTTGGGTCCATTGGAAGTGCCATTAAGTTACCACTTCGGATCTCTTCAATATCCTTAAGAGATGTTGTAAACATTACATATAGAGGTGCTAAATATATAAATGCAAAAAAAAGTAATAACAAATAAATTAATGTACGACCAATATTGATATTTGTTAGTTTAAAACTATTCATGATTTTTTTTCGCGTAATTCAGAATACAAATAGGGAATTAAAACAGCCAGCACACCAAACAACATAATCATTGCACTTGCAGCACCAACTCCAATTTGCGCCCTATTAAAGGAATAGGTGTACATAAAATTTGCTGGCAAGTCTGATGCATAACCTGGGCCACCACCTGTAAGCGCTTGAACTAAATCAAAACTTTTAATGGCTATATGCGTAAGAATAACGATAGCACTAAAAAAAACGGGTCTCATTAACGGTAATATAATGTGCCAATAAAGTCGAGGGGTTGATGCACCGTCAATTTTGGCGGCCTTAGTAAGGTTATCATCGACACCTCTTAATCCAGCTAAAAAAAGTGCCATTACAAAGCCACTTGATTGCCATACTGCAGCAATCACTATCGTGTAAATTGCCATATCCGACTCAACAAGCCAACGAAACTCAAATCCTACAAAGCCCCAATCATGCATCAGTTTTTCAATGCCTAGACCAGGATTAAGTATCCATTTCCATGCCGTTCCTGTAACAATAAAGGAAATAGCCATTGGATACAAATATATAGTCCTTATTGCTCCCTCGACTCGAATTTTTTGATCAAGAAATATCGCCAAGAGTAGACCTAAAACTAGCGCAATCAAGATAAATAAAATTAGAAAAACGAAAAGATTATCAACCGCTACATCCCAACGAGGATTACCAAAAAGGCGAAAATACTGATCGAGGCCTACAAACTCCCATTGAGGCATCATTTTACTTTTCGTCAAAGAGATTAAGCCAGTCCAAATAATAAATCCATACATACAAACAATCATTAAGATTGTTGTTGGTGCTAAGACTATTTTTGGTAGGTTTTTCTCTAGAAAATTAAACATGTGGATTCATTTTATTATGAAAATATAAAAATGGGGCGCCTAAATTAGGCGCCCCTGGTTAGATATCTAAAGGTTCTACCAATTAGGCAAGGAGACGCGCTAATTGATATCTACCTAGATAATCCGATCTACATTGCTGCAGACATCGAAGCCACCAATTGATCAGCACCTTCTTGTGCACTCTGGTCAGAGTTAAAGAAGTTTGTAGCTGAATCAACTACTGCTCCAGCTACTGCTGAAGGCAATGCCATGCCGTGCGCAAAGCTCGGTACTAAACCGCCACTTGTAGAAGCCGCAACAAAAGCATCCATTGAATCATGAGCACATGAATCAAACTCGGCTCTTGAAACGCCTAAACGTGCAGGAATAGATCCTTTGTTTAGGTTGAATACTGTTTGGAAGTCAGTACCCAGGATTTCTGCAGCCATAATGTTTTGAGCTCCAGTACCAGCTGTAGTTCCTTGTGCAAAGAAAGCAAATGAGTCAATGTTGAACGTGTGTGCACCTGAAGTACCTGGAGCAGCAGTACAAGTGTAATCTGTACCTACATTCTTTCCAGCTACTTTAAATTCACCCTTTGCCCAGTCACCCATGATTTGCATTCCTGCCTGACCTTCAATTACCATTGAAGTCGCAACGTTCCAGTCACGTCCTGGTGAGTTTACATCAACAAATTGACGTAGGTTTCCGAAAGTTTCGAAAACTTCTACTGTTGTATCACTGTTAAGTGCGTCCATGTCCATCTCTACAAACGCTTTATTGTAGTAGTCTGCACCACCAACACCAAGAACAACTGCTTCAAATACAGTTGCATCTTGCCATGGCTGACCACCGTGAGCTAGTGCTATGTAACCAGCGTCTTGAAGTTTCTTGGCCTGAACCATGAAATCATCCCAAGTTGTTGGAATTGTAGCGCCTGCAGCACGAAACACTTCAGGGTTAGACCACATCCAGTTTACTCTGTGTACGTTTACTGGAGCGGCAACGTATTTACCGTTATGCTTCATTACGTCAGAAACAACTGAAGGTAATAGATCATCCCAGTTGTTTTCTGTAGCAACACCATCGATGTCAGCTAAAAATCCTAGGTCACCCCACTCTTGAATTGAAGGACCTTTGATCTGTGCAGCTGTAGGAGGGTTTCCAGAAATTGCTCTTGACTTAAGAACAGTCATAGCATTTTCACCACCACCACCAGCAACAGCGAAGTCAGTCCATCCAACTCCAGCGTCACTTAACTTGTCTTTTAAATAATTTACACTTGCAGCTTCGCCTCCGCTAGTCCACCAGTGTAGAACTTCTACATCACCAGCACTTACCGATGTTGTAGTTGCTAGTAGCGCTGTTGCCGCTAGCGTTGTTAACTTATTATTCTTCATATTTTTTCTCCATTAAATATTATGAATCTCATTCTGCGCACCATTGAGCAGAATTAAGAATTAGTTTATTATTAGGTATATTTCAAAATGTAGTGATTTGTTACAAAAGATTACAAATTGAATCTAATCGTTAAAGAAGTAACAAAAAATTAATATTTCTATAATATTGTTAAGGAGTTTAGCGACCTAGGGCGAACTCAAATGGCACTCTAGAAGAGTGATGGTGCCTAATTGGAGAATCAACTGACAAATCAATCAAAAAAGTAAACCAAGATAAGTATTTTGTATCATTCTTTTTATTAAGACAGAAAATGTATGCACCAGTCATCAAATACATATTTTCTGATAATTTCTTATTGATAGTTTTACTATCATCAATTTCTACCGAAGCTTGACCTGCTATAGTTCTAACAAAATAGTCCTCTATTTGTTCTGGAGTGGTTAGAAGGTTTGGCAAAAAGGTTGGTAATAAAGTAGCACCTTCATGGTACATATCCAGAATGCACTCTAGATTTCCATTATTAAAATACTCAACCCAATGATTAACAATATTTTCTGGGCTTTGGCTTCGTCTATTCTTCATTAAAATTCCACTTAGTGAATACTAATTTAGCAATTATTTTCGATTTTATTTCGGGATAAGTATCCCAGAATTTAATTCAGTTTTGCTTTTTTTGTACTCCTTGATAGATTTGCAATAATACAACTCCAATCATAACTAACTATAAAACATTTAAAACCTCATAGCAGGCTCCCATAGTATGGTAATCAGACTTACCTCCTGCTGAACTTTTAAGATTGTCATATTTATTGTTATTTGAATCTAGAATTCGAAACCAAGCGCCATACTTGTGATCAATCATATGCTTCCAACTATATTCCCAAATACGTTCATACCAATCCCAATAATAGTCATCACCTATTCGACTAGCTAATAATGCAGCTGCAGCTAATGATTCAGCCTGAACCCAGAAGTACTTATCTTTATTACACACATCACCATTTGGAGCAAATCCATAATAAAGTCCATAATTCTTTTCATCCCAACCCATCTCAACTGCATCATCAAACAACTCTTGGGCTCTTAGGACAAGCCATTCTTCATCAACATACCTTTCAAGAATAATCAATAACTTCGCCCATTCTGTTAGATGACCAACTTGAAAGCCCCATGGACGAAATAAATCATCAGGGGAGTCTTTATTGTATAGCCAATCAATTTGCCAGCTAGAGTTATAATGTTCCCATATTAGTCCTTCAGAAAGGCTCGCCTGCCTAACACATATGTTTTTTGCAATTAGAAGAGCTCGATTTAAATATTTCTTTTGATTTGTAGCCTCAAAAGCAGCAATAAGAGCTTCACAGGAGTGCATATTTGCATTTTGACCACGGTAATCAGAAACCTCGCTCCAGTCACTATTTATCTCATCAGAGTAGAGACCAAACTCATCAGACCAAAAATACTTCTCCATTAACTCAAAGGTTTCATCAATATAATCTTTAGCTTCTGAAATACCAGCCTTATAGGCGCTTGAATAAGCGAGCAATACAAATGCCAATCCATAACAATAGTTAGTTGAGTCTGTTACATTTTCACCTTCAACAATCCAGGCATAACCACCAGTTTTATGATTTAGGTGAAAGCTTCTTAAGTACTCTATCCCATGAGTGATGGCATCAGCGTATTCATCTTTATTAAACTGAATTGAAGCCATTGAATAATTAAATATAAAACGAGCACTACTTACCAAGTGCCTGGTTTTGAAATCATAAATACTTCCATCATCTCTAAAGTTCTGAAAAAAACCACCAACTTCATTATCAATGCAGTGTGGATGATAAAAAGACATAATAGAGCTTATATGACCAACCAAGAACTCTTTATCTTTAAATTTAGGATTACTTAATAAACTCATTACACAGGAAAATATACTTCAACAACCAATCCTCCTCCCGAGCGGTCTTTGAGTTCAAGTTCACCACCATGGATGTTGGCAATGCTTCGAGCTATACCCATTCCGAGACCAGAGTGAACATCACTTAATTTATGCTCTAAGCGGTAATAAGGCTTAAAAACATTCTCTTTGTCGGCATCACTCAAACCTGGACCCCTATCTTTAATCTGAATAAATATTCCTGTTTTCTTTTTTTGACCACTCACCTCTACGCCATGTCCATAGCTGAGCGCATTATTTATTAAATTTGAAAATAAACGCTCGATAGCTATTGGTCGCCCTTTCATTGATATATCGCCTTGAATATCCATCTTGATAGGTAGGTTAAGAACCTCTTCTTTTTTTAAGATTGACGTTAACAATGCTGATAATTCAATTACGCTAGTATTTTCATGTTCTACACCATCTGTCATGATTTGAAGACTTCCCTTAACCATAGTTTCAAGGTAATCCAAATCACCAATTAGATCTTCTTTAATAGGCCCATCTTCAATTCCTTCTACTCTAATTCGAGCCCTAGTTAGTGGCGTCTTAAGGTCATGCGAAATCGCTGCAAATGAACGTTCTCTATCGGCAATAAATTTTTGAATGCGCTTAGCCATTGAATTAAAGGCTCCTATCGTGGCCATAATCTCTTTAGAGCCCTTCTCTTCTAACTGACGTGGGTTACGTCCTTTTCCTAGAAGGTCTGCCTGATGAGCCAATACTTTTAGTGGAAGAACAAGCCAACGAACAAACAAAAAAGTTAACAAGAGTACTGTAAGTGATACTGCCGAAAGATTAAAGATTCGCTCACCATTAATCCAATCAATACCCAATAACAATTCTCCTTTAGGAACGACCGCAGCTAAATACATCCATTCGTCTTCATCAATTGGAAATTGAATGACGGCAACTGGACTTTCGTCACCAGGCTCTAGAAGTGCAAATCTTTTCCATTCTGGTGATAATGCCACCATCAAGTTGTTACCTGTTAATATCTTTAAGTTGTCAAAGCTGACGAATGTAATTTCTAAATCTTCAATCTGTCCAAGTTGGGCAACCATACTTGTTTGCAAGTTTTCTCGAACCAGTACAGAAAATTCGGATTCTTCAATCGCAACTAAATCAATATGTTGTTTGTTTACTGAGACAAAGAAACGAGTGCCACCCATATCTCGCAACTGATCAAGAACCATATGACGATACTGCTTTGGCAATTCTTCAAAAAACGCAATAGTTTGACCTATACGGGCGCCCATTGATTCCGACACCTCAACCATTCTATCTCTTTCAGACGACTGAAGCTGCTCTACCCACAGCCATGTTCCTAAAACCTGTGCCATAAGAATTCCAACAAAAAGCACAGAGGTCATTCTGGCAACAACAGTTTTTGGTGTTATCGAGGCAAGAAAGGAGTCTTTACTACTCAATTTTTTAACAGGAGAACGTATCCCTTGCCCCTTACGCTTTGAATAATTTCACCCTTAAAATGATTACTAAGTTTGTGACGCAACCGACTTACAATAGTGTCAATTGAGCGATCTAATGGATCTACCTTTCTACCATGCAGCAACTCACCAATTTCATCTCTACTTAGAACGGTACCTATCTGCTTATGAAAAACACAAAGTAGATCAAACTCAGTACCAGTTAAATCCAATTCTTCTCCATTAACAAATGCACTCCTGGCTGCATAATTCATGGCTATGTTATTATCTACATCTTCTTCTTTTACTTCTGAACGTCTAAGAAGAGCCTTGATTCTAGCCAGAAGCTCTCTTGGATTAAATGGCTTACCCATATAGTCATCAGAGCCTAGCTCTAAGCCTAATATACGATCCAGGTCATCACTGGCAGCGGTAAGCATAATAATGGGTATGTTTGACTTTTGACGCAACTTTTTACAGACCTCAAGACCATCCATCCCAGGCAAACCAATATCTAAAACAACCAAGCTAAATCTAGCTTCATCTTCTTTTAGAAATGACTCTCCATTAGTAAAGGCCTCAACTTCGAAACCATTTTTTGTCAGATATTCATCTAACAACTTAAGAATCTCTAGATCATCATCAATAATTGCTAATTTCGTCATTTGATTAAAAACTCACACTTATTATTTCCCATAATGATGCTAGTATAAACGACTACACATAATGTGTCTTTTTTTTACAAAGTGTGTCAAAAAAAATGGCCTCATTTGAGGTCATTTTTTTATAAGCCTTAAATTACCAATAATTCAGTCCAACTCGTGGTGTATCTGTTTGACCTAAAATCAGCCCTTGGTTTCCATTTATCATTACCCACTTCGCTAGCGTATTTGAGTGATTCATTAAAACGCTTATTAACAGACCTTATGGCATTAGATTTGTTAGTGCTTCCTATCTTGCTTTGGTTATCTTTGTTAGTCAAAAATAAGTCTTGTTGTGGGTAATTTTTAACCAGATTACTTAGCACTATACCGCCCTTATAGAATGAATACCCTGGCTTATAGATAATCTTAAGTATCTTAGATATTAGTGGAATAATCTGGGATTCATCCTGGATAGCCATTGTCATCCCTACAGTTTTTGATAAATGAATGCATGGCTTATTTTTTTTATGAGGATTGGTATAAATAAACACGGTAATAGTTGTCGTTGCGAGTTTATGATCATTTAGTTTATTGATGGCTTTTCTAGTAAGACTAGTTAAAGCCTGATTTAATTCATCAAAGTCCTTTAAATCGGCGCCAAAAGAGCGAGAAGAAACAATCTGCTGCCTTGTTGGTGGAATGGATTCAATTGGGACACAAGAATTACCACGAAGCTCTTGATAAACCTTCTTTCCATTAACCCCCAAAAGGGTTTCGATGATGCCAATATCTGCCTGATAAAAGTCATAACTAGAATTAATATTGATATGATTAAGTTTTCTAGCGCCCTGCCTTCCTATACCCCATAAATCAACGACCTCAACAGATTGTAATAACTTGCAGTATCTTTCATAGGGCAGCTCATCTATATCAAAAACGCCGTCAAATTTTGTATACTTTTTAGCTATTCGATTGGCAAGTTTAGCAAGAACTTTGGTACTACCAATACCAACACATACTGGCACTCCTGTCCAACTCTTAACCTTCTGTCTTAAGGACTGCATATGGTTTGTTAAGTGAAACGGTAGCCCTGCTAAATCTATAAAGCTTTCATCAATAGAATAAACCTCTTGAATAGGGGAATATTGGCTAATAACCCTCATTACTCTGGAGGACATATCTCCATACAAAGGGTAATTAGAAGACTTAACTACAATGCCATTTCTAATAATCAGACCCCTTACTTTAAAATAAGGCACCCCCATCTTAATGCCCAATGCTTTGGCTTCATTAGAACGGGCAATAATACAGCCATCGTTATTAGAAAGAACAACGATCGGCCTCCCTTCTAGCTTTGGCTCAAAAACTCTTTCACAGGAGGCATAGAAGTTATTGCAGTCGACTAATGCAAACTTAGCTCTACTAGTCATACTGATGTATCACCGAGGTCACAACACCCCATATGATGAGCTCATCAGTCCCTCTAATCTTAATATCTTTAAACTCAGGGTTTTCAGCCTTAAGTGTTATATTTCCTTTGTATTTATGTAGGCGTTTAACGGTGAACTCGCCATCAACAACTGCGATGACTATCTTTCCACTTTTTGGAGTTAATGATTTATCAACTATCAGTATGTCTCCTTGATGAATTCCAGCACCGATCATTGAGTCGCCTTGTGCTTTAACAAAGAAGGTGGCCTCCTGGTGATGAATAAGGTGGGTATTTAAGTCCAGCGTATCCTCCAAATGGTCGTCCGCTGGGGAAGGAAATCCTGCTTGCACGCGAGAGGTGAAAATTGGAATCAAGAGCTCTGTTGCATTGCCTTTAGTCAGAAGAACCTCAACACCTGACTTGATTTGAGATTTATACATCTCGATAGAAGGAGTAATAGAATCAACAAGACTAATAGGCACCCTAATAACCTTAGTTTCTTCCTTAAAGCTGCCTGAGTTTTTTTTACGGCCAGCACCCTTTCTGGCGCCACCATGACTGTGTATATTCATAACTAACTTGATTTATGTAACAATATTCAAGTTGAAATTATAAATCAACTAATATAGTAAGTCAACGATGGTGATAAGAAAAAACTAAACGCTAGCTAATTGTCGTAACTTTTTTGCAGCATTGCTGTGACGATAAATTAGCTCAGCCTCATCCTTGCCAATAATTTTTCCATCAACAACTCTCCACTTTCCAGCAATCATAACTCTATCGGCCTTTTGTGCGCCACATAAAAGTAGAGCCGCTAAAGGGTCATGGCTACCAGAGAATCTCAATTCATCTAACTTAAATAACGCAAGATCTGACTGCTTTCCAACTGCTATCTCACCAATATCACTCCTACCCAAGAGCGTAGCAGAACCTTTGGTTGCCCAGTTATATACTTGCTGATGAGTAATCTTTGAAGCGCCATAGCGTAAACGCTGCAAATACATTGCCTGCCTAAGCTCAGCAATCATATTGGAGCCATCGTTGGAGGCAGAACCATCAACACCAAGACCGATTATAGAGCCAGCCTCTTCAAGTTCAAGGCTGTGACAAATGCCAGAAGCCAGCACCATATTAGAACTTGGACAGTGACAAATACCAACACCAGATTGACCCAACTTTTGTATCTCTTCTTTATTGAAGTGTATCCCATGAGCAAGCCAAGTTCGATTCGATAGCCAGCCAACACTTTCAAGATAGTCTACCGTCCTTAAGCCAAACTTATCTAAACAGAATTTCTCCTCATCTATCGTCTCCGCCAAATGTGTATGCAAACGTACATCATACTGCTGTGCAAGCTCTGAAGTCTCTATCATTAGATCCGTAGTTACTGAAAATGGTGAACACGGAGCTAAAGCGATTTGAGTCATTGCACCCTCTTCACTTTCATGGTAGGCCTTAATTAGTCGCTCACTGTCGGTTAGTATCTTCTCCTTTGTTTGCACAACAGATTGTGGTGGTAGGCCACCATCCTTCTCCCCTAGGCTCATCGAGCCTCTCGTTAGAGTAACTCGCATTCCAATCTTTTGAGCCTCCTCTACCTGAATATCTATAGCATTTTCAAGCTGGCTTGGAAACAAGTAATGATGGTCACTTGCGGTAGTACAACCAGACAATAAAAGTTCAGATAAAGCCAACTCTGTAGAAACAGCTAACATCTCAGGCTGAATATTAGCCCAAACCTTGTAGAGGCTCTTTAGCCATGGAAATAGTTCTTTATTAAGTGCTTCAGGATAGGCTCTAGTCAGAGTTTGATAAAAGTGATGATGTGTATTTATTAAGCCCGGTAAAAGAACGCTAGCACTTGCATCATAAATCTCATCGATATGAGTATTTGGTGTTTCACCTAAAGACACAAGTTCAATAATATTTTGACCTTGAATAACGACACCTCCATCACTATCTTTTGCAAAGATAGCTAAAGGGTTTTTAATCCAAATTGCTGCTGGATTGGTGTTGGACATAATAGATTAAAAAATAACTATAAAAAAATCGCGCCCTAAGTAAAACCTAGGGCGCGATTAGTATTAATACTTAACTGAATTTTTATTAGTTAGGATACTTACTGTCAATTCCTTCTACATAAAAATCCATTGTCAGTAGATCTGGGTAGGCAGGAGGTGTTTCGCCTTCCGCTAACCATGGACTACCGTCTTGCTTATTGATTGGACCTGTGAATGGGTGAATATAACCATTACCTATAGCATTAATAGTTCTTTCAGCCCAACTAGCTAGATCTTTAGGCATATTTGCCATTGGAGCAAACTCAACCATTCCTTCAGCTATGCCATCAAAGGTGTCAGTAGATGTCCATGTTCCATCCTTAACCGCTTGAACTCTAGCCAAGTAGTATGGACCCCAGTCATCAATAATTCCTGTCAACTGAGATGTTGGACCCCATTCTCCCATATCTGAAGCTTGTCCAAATGCATATACACCCTCTGTCTCTTCAGCTACAGTCATAGCTGCAGTTGAATCAGTGTGCTGCATGATAATATCAGCGCCCTGTGCAATTAGTGCATTAGCAGCGTCAGCTTCCTTACCTGGATCGTACCAAGAGTAGACCCAAACGATTTTTATTTGAATGTCAGGGTTAACTGATTTAGCAGCTAAATAAGCGGAGTTGATTCCTCTAATAACTTCAGGTATTGGGAAAGAAGCAATATATCCAATCACATTACTCTTTGTCATTTTTCCTGCAAGCTTACCAATAATGTGTCTTCCTTCATAGAACCTTGCAGAATAAACAGAAACATTATCAGCCAACATATATCCTGTGGCATGCTCAAACTTAACATCTGGATAACGCTTTGCTACCTTAATAGTTGGATTCATGTAACCAAATGATGTTGTAAAAATAATATCATTCTTTCGAGCAAGGCTCGTAATAGTCCGCTCAGAGTCTGAGTTTTCTGCGACACTCTCTACGGTAGTTATAACTACATCATCTCCCATATGCTCTTTAACATATTTTGCGCCTTGGTCATGTGCAAAGGTCCAGCCATGGTCACCTGTTGGACCAATATAGACAAAAGCAGCTCTTACAGGGTCAGCAAAAACATTACTAGTAAAGGCTAAGACTGCACTTAAAAGCGAAAGCTTTAAAATACTCGTCAATCTTGTATTACTCATACTTCTTCTCCTTATTTATTAAACAATATTTCTAACTTTTTTACCTATTTTTTACTTTTTTTTAAAAACGAAGTTCTAAATTACACAATTAAGTTGTGGAATGAAATATTCTACCCAAACAATTAGGCATTGTGCGGTTTGTTTTGTTTTTTGCTCTCATTCTCAAACTAACCAAAATTATAATTGTTGCCAAATAAGGCAGCATGGATAAATACTGCGCGCTTATCCTAATATCAAATCCTTGAGCGTGAAGCTGAAGAATAGTGATACCTCCAAATATTATTGCACCTAAAATAACTCTAAAAGGTTGCCATGAAGAAAAGACCACAAGTCCAAGTGCAATCCATCCTCGTCCAGCGGTCATATCTTCTCCCCAAATTGGAACCTGAACTAGAGACAAGAAGGCACCGCCAATTCCTGCCATTGCGCCACCAAAGAGAATTGCCATAACGCGATAACGTATAACTTTATGACCAATTGCATGGGCAGCATCATGGTTATCACCTATAGACCTTAAAATTAAACCTTGCTTAGTTTTAAATAAAAACCACCAAACCAAGTAGACCATAAAAAATGCTAAATAGACAAGTGGGTTATAGCTAAACAATAGAGGTCCAACAATCGGTATATCTGAGAGCACAGGAATATGAGTTGAGGTAATCAGCTGAATTGTTTCCTCGGTATAGCCTCTACCTACAAAGGCAGAAAAACCGAGCCCAAAAAGGGTTAATGCGAGACCAGTTGCAACCTGATTTGTAAGTAAAAATTGAGTTAAAAACGCAAAAATAGAGGCAATTGCCATACCTCCAAGTAGAGCCGCTAAAACTGCTATAAAAGGACTTCCTGTATGAAATTGAACAACAAAACCTAGCAATGCTCCAACAATCATCATGCCTTCAACACCAAGATTTAAAACACCAGATCTTTCCACTACAAGTTCACCTATTGCAGCAAAAATAAGTGGAACTGAGGCAATACTGATTCCAATAATAATACTAATTAATAGGCTTTCATTCATAGTGTTTATCTAATAGTTTTAAAAAGTACAACTTTGTATTTTATTAATATATCGCATGCAAGAAAATAAAAAAGTAGCATGCCTTGTAATATTTGAGTTATTGAACTCGGCAAATCATAATCAATTTGGACATTCTCTCCACCAACATACGTAAGAGCTATTAAGGAAGCTGAGAATAGAATTCCAAGCGGATGAAGTCTAGCCAAGAAAGCAACAATGATTGCAGTAAATCCATAAAACTGAGGCAATCCTGGTGTTAACTGACCTGCCGGCCCAGCTGCCTCAAATAATCCAGCTAATCCAGCAAGCCCTCCAGAAATTAATAATGACAACCATACAGTTTTATTGTCATCAAAGCCGGCAAATTTAGCCGCACGTGGCGCGCTACCAGTTATTTTTATTTGCATACCCAACATATGCCTCTTGATACCAAACCATATAACAAAAGAGAATAGGATAGCTATTATTAAACCAATATGAACCCTAGTTCCTTGCCAAATAATTGGCAACAATGCGCTATCATGAAATATTCGACTTTCAGGAAAATTAAAACCAGAAGGATTTCTTAGCGGTCCTTGTAGCATCGCGCTTAAGAATAAAACAGCAACATAGGTAAGCATCAAGGTTACTAAGATTTCATTAACCTGATACTTTGTTTTAAGAAATGCTGCAATACTAGCATAAAACATACCACCTAAAATTCCTGCTATGGACATTAATGGTATTATCCAAAAACCCTCAACATCATAAAAATAGAGTCCTACAGCACTACCAGCTATTCCTCCAATAACGAATTGACCCTCTGCACCAATATTCCAAACACCGGCCCTGAAACCAATCGAAAGTCCAAGCGCTATAATCATTAAAGGTGCAGCCTTAACTAATAATTCTGAAATGTAATATGAATCAGTTAAGGGCTCTACAAATAGTGTATAGAAGACACTTGATACCTCAATGTCAACCAATATTGATGCAAAAATAAAATAGGCTGTTATGACTGTAAAAGTAAGCGCCAATAGAGGGGACAATAGAATCATTGCATTAGAGTTCTCAATTCGAGGTATAAGTCTAATCATCAGCTCTCACTCCCTACCATTAACTGAGAAATTTTTTCTAAGCCATCTTCCTTCATATCAACTGCACTAGAAAGAGAGCCTTCAGAGAGGACATGGATCTGTTCGCATAAAGTGAGTATTTCATCGAGGTCTTGAGAGATAATCAATATAGCCGATCCTTTGTCAGCCAGAGCGATTAGAGCTTGGTGGATATTATTTGCAGACCCCGCATCAACACCCCAAGTTGGTTGGGCAACAATTAATAACTCTGGGTTTTGAATTAACTCTCTGCCAACCATAAACTTTTGTAAATTTCCACCGGAAAGGGATTTGGCTAACATCCTACTTGATGGCGTTTGCACATCAAAGTCACTAATGACTTTTTGTGTAAGCCTCTCAACACTCTGCCAATCAATAACACCATGGCTTGTCATTTGACTTTTTTGAGGTCTACTAAGTAACATATTTTCATTCAATCCCATGTCAGGCACTGCGCCATGACCGAGTCGCTCTTCGGGAATGAAAAACATTGACAACTGCCTTCTTTCATGAGAGTTAAGGTCTCCAATATCACCACCTTTAAAACTTAAAGTGCCTGGTGGAGAGTTTATTTCACCAATAAGAAGTTCCATTAACTCATCTTGGCCATTACCCGCAACCCCTGCTATCCCAACAATACTTCCCTTCATAACAGATAGAGATATGTTCTTAAGGTCAACTCCAAACATGTCATCACTCTTTTGACTTAAATTACTTATTGAGAAGATATCTTCTCCGGTATTGATATTACTTCTAGCTAATTGAATTAATTTTTTACCAATCATCATTTCGGCTAACTCTTGCTGGCTATGATCCTGAGGTATACAGTTTTCAATGAGCTTACCGTCCCTTAAGATAGTTGCCTCGCTACATATTTGACGAACCTCTTCCAGCTTGTGCGAAATATACAAAATTGAACAACCATCATCTGCCAGTTTTCGAAGTGTAATAAATAAATCAGAAACCTCCTGAGGAGTTAATACTGAAGTGGGTTCATCCATTATGAGTAGCTTCGGGTTTTGCATCAAGCATCGAATAATTTCGACCCTTTGTCGAGCTCCAACTGACAGGTCACCCACCACCTGATGTGGATTAATATCAAGACCGTATTGCTTTGAGTATTCGATAATTTGTTCAGTAAAGTTTTCATCCAATCTGACGCCGTCAAGACCGAGAACAATATTCTCTTCAACTGTTAATGACTCAAACAAAGAAAAGTGCTGAAATACCATAGCAATACCTTGCTCTCTAGCATCAAAAGGATTTTTTGGACTGTAAGATTTACCTAACCATTTCATCTCACCTCTATCAGGTATCAAAGAGCCATAGATAACCTTAACTAAGGTCGACTTTCCAGCTCCATTCTCTCCCAATAGTGCATGAATACTTGAAGGCTTTATGTTGAGAGATATATCATCATTAGCCTTTAAATCACCGTAGGACTTAGTAATATTATTAATTTCGAGTTGATAGTTCATAGAGTTGCGGTTTGTTTTTTTTGTTCAAGAAAGTTTATCAAATCCATTGCTATAGTAACAGCAATTGCAGTAGGTGATTTTAAGAATTTTTGTTTTTCGCCTATGGGACATATAAACTTATCAACTGTCTTTTCTGGGTACCCTTTTTGTAGAAATCTATCCCTAAATTTTTTGCCTTTAATTGCAGATCCGATCATCCCTAAATAGCTAAATTTATTTTTAGAAATAATCTTTTCACATATATCAAAATCTATTTGATGGCTATAGGTAATTACCAAGCAATAGGCGTCATCTGGCAAGTCTATCAGACCTAGAGAGAAGTCATCACAAATAATGTTCATTTGAGAAGTGTCGCCCTGATACTGCTCAAACTGAAGAGGCCTATCGTCAATCCAATAAATATTTATAGGTAGCTTTGTTATTATTGGCATTAGTGCTCTAGATATGTGGCCCGCGCCAAAAACTGCCACGGTCTGAATTTCACTACAAACAACCTTCTCAAGACAAACCTCAGTTAGTAATCCAGATTCATCGTTAAATTCAATGACAGTTGGGCTCTGTGAAGATGACAACAAACTGGTAACACTGTTAAGGATTTCTTTAGACAGTTTACTTTCACCTGAAAACGCTACATTGTTATCACTTGAATAAACAAACTTTTGGTAGCTATGCTCCTTTTCAGAGTGCTTATTGATCAATGTAGCGATGACAAAATCTTGGTTCTTTTCTATTAGGCTTGCAGCAGTATCAACCCAAGAAGAGTTTTTCTTAGAGCCTGGGTCAGTCTCAATAAAACTTTCAAACATTACTTTGACGTAACCGCCACAGCACTGGCCAAGTGTTGCACCTAATGGGTATTTTTCTAAATGAACTGTATTGATATTATCACTCAATAAGTTCTCTGCAAAATCCAAAGCCTTAAATTCTAGGTTGCCCCCACCAATACTCCCAAAAATTGACTTCCCTCCAGCAAAGACAATCTTATCGCCTCGGCTACAGGGGGTTGACCCCTTCGTTTCAATAACACT